>Ga0315322_10001473_pt1 | contig 18253 bp, 12 predicted proteins | sample M110021515metaG_FD_203461 | JGI IMG/M metagenome (GOLD analysis project Ga0315322, IMG submission 203461) | Ammonia-oxidizing marine archaeal communities from Monterey Bay, California, United States - M1 100m 21515 | ecosystem: Environmental > Aquatic > Marine > Intertidal zone | place: USA...
CAAGTCGTCTCAGGTTGAAAGCCCCCGCCACCACATCTGAACTTGCAACATTTGGAATAAGTAACTCACAAAAACCACACTGCACTCAAATTTGAGACACTTATCTCATCAATCACTGTTTTATGAATTGTTTGGGGAGTGTTACCGTGATGTGATTTTCAAACTAGGAATAATGAGTAAATCCCTTTGAGGGTGAATTCGGAAATCCTATCTTATTTGATTGCCCAGAGTTTGATAGAATCGAACATAATGCGGTTGGGGGAGGCAGCGAATGTCTTGAAAGTAAGTTCGCTGCGCCCCATCAGAGATACCTGGTTATCTCTGATCATCTGACCTTTTCCGTTCACACTGATCCACATCCTGCCCTCCTCAAACTCGAGGACCAGATCGACCCATTCGTTCAGCCGAACACCAGGAGCCTCACTGGAGAATGATTGTCCCCCGTGCAACTTGAGAGTATATCCCTTTTCCGTAAAAACCACGGTATTGATGTGATGGCCGATATCGAATTTCGGTCGACCGGTCGCAAAGGCCTTGCCTTCATATTTGACGCTTAGGTGGAGGACAAACTTTTTCGGCAGGTTATCCAGCCGTATGACGGGAGAGAGACCCAGGTGATGATCGCGCTTCAGGGCCTTCATCGCTTCTTGCGCATTGATGTAATCGGGCTTTCCAACAAGGATGCCACCCTTCACCTCCCAGGATTTGGTCCGTGGCCGCCATCGTTCTCGATCAAGCTTGCCTTCGAAATTGTCGGTGTAGACAAGCGTCCCTTGCTTGAACAAATGAGACTCAAAGACGGACCCGGCAGCATGGAGATTCTGAAACATGCTGACAAAGGCCAGGAGCAGGTGAATATACCTCAGGGAAAGGATCATTTCGCTTGAAAAAGTTTACTCTGGACCAGGGCGTGGATGAACTCGCTGACGACGTAATGTTTCTTCATCGATGCGGTCACGATTTCGTTCGAGAGGTTTTCGTCGGTGAACCCGAAGGAGCGACCCAGAGCGTACTCGATGAGATGTTCAGAGAAACCGCGAGCAAAATCGGCTTCGCGCTGGGCAATGAGGTTGCGAAATTCGTCATAATTCGCGAAAGCAGGACCGTTGTGAAATCTACCGGAAACGTCGATCGGCAGGGCATTTCTACTGAAACGGATTCGGCCTCGGTTGTCCTTGGTGAATTGTCGTTCTTCGGTCCGCCACTTGCCGGCTGCAGTGAAGTTTTCAAGGCCGAATCCGATGGGATCAATCTTGCGATGGCAACTGGCACATTGAGCTTCTTCCTGGTGAGCGGTGATTTTCTCACGCACGCTGAGAGAGTGATCGCCCAGACGGGCAAGCTGCGGAACATTCGGCGGGGCTGGCGGCGGTGGATCGTGGAGCAAATGGCGCAGGATCCATGCCCCGCGCTCGACCGGGCTACTTGTTATGCCGTCACTTCCCATGGCGTGAATGGCGGCCATGCCGAGCAGTCCACCTCGAGGTGACTTGGCGGGCAGGTTTACTTTCCGGAATGGATCACCAGTCACGCCGTCGATACCGTAGTAATTGGCGAGCAAACCGTTGATGAAGACGTAGTCACTCTTGAGAAGGTTGACAAGCGTACCGTCATTTTTATCACGAAGGAGATAGGCAAAGGATTGGTAGACCTCCTGCCGAGTGGCAGACCGAATACTTTCGTCAAAATCACCGTGGAGCGTGACGTCGAATTGGAAGAAATCAAGGCGCTCCATATCCAGCCATTGATGGACAAAACCAGAGACGAATGCGTCCGCTCGGGGGTCGGCAATGAGCCGGTCAACCTGTTGACGGAGAGTTTGTGACTCGCTCAGTTTATTCTCTTCGGCCAACGCCAGCAGTTGCTGATCAGGAGGAGCACTCCAGAGAAAGTAAGAAAGGCGCGCGGCGAGTTCGCGATCCGTTAATTTTCTTCGTTCGGTTTCTTCGCCAGGTTCGTTGAGGTAGAGAAACCCTGGAGAAGCGAGAATGACGCTGAGGGGCGTACGAATGGCCACATCGAAGGTGTCGCCAGCGGAGCGTCTGCTTTTGAAGAGGCCGAAGAGTTGATCAATGAACCGCGGATCAGGCAAGACCCGGCGAAACGCGGCAACGGAGAAATCATTCAAGATGGTGCGGGCCCGTTCCCATTCCGAAGCATCGTTCAGGTTGTCAGCGAGGATTCGGGAAAGCCCGATGTTTGAATCGGAATGCGACACTGGTGGATCAAGAGGCCCTTCAAGCTCCACCCAATCAATCCAGACGGCAGGGTCGAGGCCATGGCCGTTCTCTTTTTTTGCCTTGTTGTAGGCGTCGCGCAGTCCCCTCTTGTTTGCCGACTGCTTCTCCTGAAGCGCAAATTCCTTTTGCGTGTGTAAGCCAACCTCTATCAGAGTTTCGATCACTTTCGGTTGCCGAATCGTCCCGGTCACTTGGTGAACGCTGATTGGATGCCCGGCGAATCCTGCAGGGACGTTGTTCACGCGCTGCGGATATCCGAGTTCGATGAAGCGACGCGACATTGGGGAGCCTTCCACAGCTCCGGCACGGATCCGCATTCTGTAGGTGCCCGGCACCAGTTTCGCTTGTGGGGGCAAGATATCGATACGTTGGATACCCCAAGTCAGCTTCAGGTAGGTTCCGCGATCACTGTAGGGAAGCTCGGCATAATGTTTCAGGTAAGCATATTTCCGGGAGTAACCACCTTGGAAGGAAAACGTGGCAGCATTGTCATCCCTGAATCCAAACTCCTTTGGGTCTGGAGCGCCGATCAGTTGATGGGCATACCGATAGAACAAGAAGCCCGCAGCTGACGGAAATGCCGACAGATCAAAATTCGGGTTCTCTTTCAAAATCCTGGTCATGATCTCCCGGTTTTCCGAAGCGGCAGCAGCCTTGTCGACTTCAGCTTTCCAGCGCATGAAGCGATCACGAGCTTCCTCCAATTGCCGCATGGCCTTGGCACTTGCTACATTGACTGTCCTCTCCGGTTCCAGCCGATAGTTGAGTTTCTTCTTTGAAAGAACATTTTTCCGGCGTTCAAACACTTCGTCGACAGCGGTCCGTCCGAGTTTTAGATACTGTTCGAACTGGTCGCTGGAAATGAATTGGGACGCTCCAACCGTATCAAAACTGCCGGCGCCGCCATCACTTGGAAGATTTGAAACATCGATATTCACTCCGGTCAGATGCTTGATTGAATTGCGGTACTCCCGACGGTTGAGTCGGCGCATGGTGATCTTGCCGCCGGTGTCGGAAAACGACCGGCGGACGGCAACCATGGTTTGAGCGAGGGCATCGAGAAAATCCGCCTTGGCAGCGCTGTCCGGCTGACGCTTTTTCTCCGGGGGCATTTCACCCGCGTTCATGGCGTTGAGAATTTTCTGCCATAACTCTGCTTGCTCAATTGTAGTGATGAGGAGAGGCAGCGTTTCCAGTTCAACTTTACCTTCCCGCATTTCCGTGTCGTGGCAGTCAAAGCAGTAGTCCTTCAGCAGGGCACGGTGTTTTTGAGGAAGCTGCACTGCGGGTTCACCTGCCTGAGCAAAGGCCCCAATCAAGAGGAGCGTGGAGAGTATGAAACGGATCGATTTCATCAGTCGGGTAAAACGTATCAACTAAACCTGCAATTCCCTCACCACGCCCGAACTATCTCCGTGGCGTTCGGCTTTGATCCCCATTCCCTGCAGCATGGTCAACCATACGTTGCAGAGTGGAGTGTCCTTCGGCAAGACGAGATGCTGCCCCTGCTTGAGTCTGGCTCCACCGCCGGTCAGGATGGTGGGACAGTTGTCTAAGTAGTGGATAGAACTAATATTTGAACCGAAGGCCAGCGCAACGTGATCAAACAGGCTCGATCCATCGGTTTCCCTTGTGGACTTGAGTTTATCGATTAGGCCGGCAAGCAACTCGCTGTGCACCTTGTCCCTTGCTTGGGATGCCTGCATGCGTCCCCCTGGGTTGTAGTGGCTCACGTTATGAGCGCTCAATGAGACGTCCATACTCTGAAGAAGCGCCTGACCGGGCATGCGATAAGTCATCACCCGCGTACTATCCGTCTGCAGAGCGGCGACGATCAGGTCGTACATCACCTTGATTTCGTCCCTGCCCTTGAGACCAGGGGCAGGCACTTTCAGCGGCGCCTTGGCCTTGGGGACATTCAGCCAATCTTTTTCCTTACCCAGGCGGACTTCGATATCACGAATACTCTGAAAGTATTCGTCCAACTTGTGGTTGTCGGTCTTTGTAAGACCACGCTGCACACGCCTGGCCTCCGTCAGCACGGCATCCAACACGCTGCGTTTCTCGGCAAGAGCGGCCTGTCGCTGCTCCAGCGGCAGTTCCTCGGCGGAGAAGAGTTTGTGGTAGACCTGCACAGGGTCATTGAATCCACCGACGGGTTTGCCACGTGAGTCCCATGCCAGAGACAAACCCGGACCATGACCGGAAGCTTTGTCGTCATTGCTATTCAGCTGGATCGAGGAAAAACGAGTGTCTTGTCCCAATCGCCTTGCCACGACCTGATCAACAGAGATGCTATTGGCCATGTTTTGACCGGGAACGGAATAACGATTCGCCCCTGTCAGCCAGAACGTGCTACCCCAGTGGGCTTCATTGCTGTACTGATTTGAGCACCCCTGCACCACCGTGAAATCCGGTTTGTGTCGCGCCAGTGGTCTTAAACCAGGTGAAAGGTGATAGTCGGGGCCCCTATCTGTGGGGTCGGGATACCAAGTCTCCTTTGTCACCCCAAAACCAACACCAAGAAATACGGCACGTTTGGAAGGCACTGAAAGCACAGAAGCTTCAGCCGAAGCAAAGCGGCGAAAGCCGATGGACTCAAGCGTCGGAAGCGCGATCAACGCCCCGGTCCCACGAAGAAAGTGACGACGATTCAATGAGGTATTCATGAGTCAAAATAAGTCAGATTGTCTTCGGCCTGTGTGCTCTCGTCAATCCGTAAAACAGTAGGAGTCGCTGATTCCAAGTCTTGCTCCAGCTTGCCTCCAGTTGCATTGAGTATCATCAGGATATCCACTTTTTGCTCATCACAACCAAACCCTGAGGCTTTTGTTGACAGTTGAAAAAGTAACCTTCAAATCAATTTCAGAATCATCGGTCGTAAAACCCACGCTTGCCATCAATCCCAGTCTATCACAACCTGAAAACGCTAAGCCTCCCTGTCAGCAATTTCAGGGAACCAAAAGTGACTCATACAATTTCAGCACCCATGGATTCAGCGCAACATTACTCTGGAAGTTCAACTGCAGTCTCAGGAAGCATGCCCTCCATTCTTTTTCGACCTTGCTTCACACACTTTAAGAAGGCGGCCAGGATCTTCGTCCTCACCATACTCCTGACATTGGCCTCGCTCCCTGCAACCATTGAGGCTCTCGATATCGCCCAAGGGTGGCGTTTCACCACGGGCGATGATGCGGCATGGGCGCAACACCCGTTTGATGATTCGGGGTGGAAATCAATCGAAATCGGCAAACCGTGGGAGAAGGCGGGCTACAAGGGCTATGACGGTTATGGATGGTACCGTTTGCACGTTACAGTGCCGAAAGCTGAGGGAAAGAGCGCTTACTTCAAATATTATCAGAGACTGACTTTGTCTCTTGGTGTGGTGGATAATGTGGATGTGACCTACTTCAACGGTGAGGAGGTGGGGCGAACCGGCTCGGCACCAGATGATATTAAGGGCCACGACAAGACGATCAGGCACTACCACGTTCCAGCTGAGCTCATTCGATGGGATGCTGAGAACGTGATAGCCGTACGCGTATTCGATGATGGCGGCGACGGGGGAATCAGCAAAGGCATCCCTACGCTGTCGGCACCCGCTTGGCATGAATTCGTGACGGTCGATATTGGCCATGGCCGCAGCAACGGCATCCATCCGGCAGGTGCACCTATGCATCTGTCGGCCACGATACGCAACACGGCATTTGAGGACTTGAAAGGGACTCTGAAGTGGAAGATCGAGAGCGACACCTGGTTGACGGACCAACGCGAGCTCTTCTCTGAGAAGACCAAACCTCAACGGCTTTCAGCCGAAACGTCGCATAAGGTGGCATTTCACTTCAAGCCCCCCGCAGCCGGCTTCTACCAAGTCACCTGCACCTTTTCGCAGGACGGCGACGATTCAGTCGTCTCGCAATCGCGGATGCGCGGTTATGCACCCGAGAAGATGGATCGCCCTCCCGATGCCCCCAAAGACATGAAGGCCTTCTGGGATGAGGCGATCGAGGAGTTAGCAACCGTAGCGCCCCAATACAAAATCAGTCCGAGCCCGAAGTGGAATACAGATCAAACCGATTGTTATCTCGTGGAGATGCGCAGCCTGGGCGATGTCCGGATTCGCGGATGGTTCGAAGTGCCGAAGTCTGCCGGACCGCATCCAGTGCTGCTGAGGGTGCCGGGCTACACACAAGGGATGCAGCCGGCGCAGTCAATACCCGACATGGCAGTGCTGTCACTCAACATCCGAGGCCACGGCAACAGCACCGACGACGAGCCTGGATATTACTGGTGGGGACCAGGTGATTATCTCCTGCGTGGTCTGAATGACCCACAGAAGTTTTTCTACCGTGGAGCAATCATGGACTGCCTGCGTGGAGTCGATTTTGTAACGTCACGTCCAGATGTAGACGCCAAGCGTATCGCCATCACGGGAGGGAGCCAGGGTGGGATGCTCTCATTCGCCGCAGCAGCACTCGACAAGCGCATTGCATTGAGCGCGCCGGACATCCCCTTTGTTGTCGACTCCATGAAAAGTTTCAAAATGACAGCTTGGCCGGGGATGATCATCTGGGACTGGCTGGGCAGAGCCCCCTTGCAGAACTCATGGGAGCGCGCGGGCAAGACATTCAGTTACATCGATCCGAAAAATCTCGCAGGGTGGATCGCATGCCCAGTCTTTATGGGCGTTGGCCTGCAGGACAATGCGGCCCCTGCACCAGCAGCCTTCGCCGCTTACAACCAGGTCCGCAGTCCGAAAGAGTATCGCGTGTATCCTGAAGCTGGCCATCACACCCCCCCCGAACATGTTGTAGCAAAGATGATCTGGATACGAAAACAGTTTGCCATGAAGGAATGACTACTGACCATCAAGTGTAGCTGCGGCAAACCGATATCGAATAGGTGGCATCATGGTATGCTTAAAAAAGAAGGATTGAATATTCATTTTATTTTACTGTTTGAAGTACCCCAGTCTTCATGACAGCTCCTTTTCGGGAAGCAGCATTACCTACTATCGACTCGATGCCGAACTAGGCGGAGAAAACGAAAGTTATCCTAACGCGAAGTGTTTACCTTTTTTATGAATGATTTGCACGTGGCAATCGGATTCGGAACAGGAAATCCAATTTTATCTCAGGGTCAAATTGGAGTGAATGCAGAGTTGATGACGGATGCACTGAAACATGCTGTGTCGTTATGATAAAAATGAATTGTCATGCTTGTTTCTGGTGGCAAGGCGACACACATGACTTTCGTGAAATGCCCCTCAGTGCTTGAACATTCCCATCCTGAATGTTGACATCGCTCCCCGCTTTCAGAAGTTTTTCAAGAGAATCAATGTCTCCACGAACTGCAGCTTCGTGTAATGGAAACGACGACTTTCCATACCCAATCAACATCATGGAAGCGAGCAATCCAAACAGCGTTTGAAATTTCGTAAGGTTCATATTGAGGGATAGAGTTGGATATAGCGCTTACAATTCTAACCCTATTTTAAAGCTGGCTTCTATTCTCGGGCAGCGCGATTTCACAATATCCTGCCTTTCGAAAACACTGACCGGACACTGGTCACCATTTGTCAGTTTTCTTGAAGTATCCAAACCTCCACATAAGCCAAACGATAAGGAAGCTGACTGATACAACCCATTCAAAGGCAGAAAGCTTTCCATCCTCATAACTTATCTGGTCAGCACCAGCATCCAACGGAACCTGCCCCAGAACGGATACAATCTCACTTAACACTTTTCAGCCTTTCAGAATCTTTTATTTATCTTTGTCAGATACCCCGCCATTAGGCGTACAGTCACTGCTAGCACCAACATTTAAATTGGGAGGGGGATTCCCTGAATCGGCAATTGCGCCGATAATATAAGCGAACACCTCGCCACCTCGAGCGCAGCATTTGACTATGCACTCGCTCATTGTCTTGCTGGACTCCTTAGCTCTCGCCGCCACTGCTTCGATGGGTAAGTGACCGTCACCGAATTTCTTTAGCTACGTTCACTATTCCTCCCATCAAGAAAAGGAATAGTGAACTTTATGAGCTTCCGAATACGGGAGACTGCCAGAATGTATGTTCAGTTTACTGATTGGAAGCTGTTTCGGTGGTGCCTTTACCACCTGTTATTGGAGACCAATGGGCAGCCCTGATTTTCCAGGTGCCGCCTTCTTTCACGTACACCTGCATGGCTCGCGTCAAATAATTAGCATTATTTTCAGCTCCTTTGGCTTGAACATTTCCTTCGGCGTAATACATGGCAACAGCAGTGGTCGCGTTAATTTCAATAACTTTGATGTGTTTGGGATGCAGATTGAAATCATCATACTCAATGACGGTATCATGCGACATGGACATTAACAATCCGCCGCTGGACCAGAATTCTAGCGAACCCTTTTTACTAATCGCTCCAGCCTTGTGCTTTAAATTTTTCGCAATATAGGCATTATCATCAAGGATGAGTTTCTTGATCTCCTTTTCGATTTCTGTTTCAGCCTTGGTAGTAACAACGGCCAGTAAGCAAATTGCACATAATATTATCGTTTTTTTCATTTTGTATTTCAGTTTGCAGTTAATGTGTTGAGTGATGAGAAGACGTCCAATGAATGTCGGACCCTTAATAAGCAAACGATGGTGGATCAAGGAATGGGCCAGAAAATGTGACTTTATTCCCTCTGGTCTGGATTAAAAAAAGCAGACAGTAATGAAACAAAACGATACAGAAGACCTCGATGAAAAAATCCCTATTCTCGTTGATTTTTATCAACGATGGCTGAGGTTTTTGTAAAGTAACTCGGAAAACTTATCGAATAGTGAAGTTGTGGACGAATGATTGAATGGCAACTGCTGACTGTAAATACTAGCAGCGATGCCTGATTGATAGTCGATATAGAAATATGTATTTCGGTAACCACCCCAAACCAAAGTGCCTGATTTACGGCCATAGGATTTAGGCGTATTGTCAATCATGCCTGCCATTCCCCACTTTGAATCTTTGTCCATGAGCCCACTGAAATTACAGCATGTGGCCGCATCATGATACCAACCTGTAGGATCAAGGCTAATTTCTCCGATCTGATTCTCAACCATTGTCTCAACCGTTTTCTTTTCTAAAATCCGCCTACCATCGACGACTCCGTAGTTGAGCATACATTGCAAGATCTTTGTGTAATCGCTTGGGGTGGAGAACAGTCCATCACCACCACTGAACTTGGTGATTTTTTTGACAGGGTAACGATTTGGTGACACCTCATCGCCGTCTATTTCTCGCAACTTACTTCTTCCGTCCTCTCCACGATTCCCCATTGAGGCAATCCTCTTTTTAGCATTCTCCGGAACATTGAAGTGAGTATTTTTGATCCCAAGAGGCTCGAATATATTTTTCTTGAAATACACCTCCAAGGTCATACCTGATACCTGTTCTACCAACTTGCCAACCCAATCAGTGTTGGTCCCGTAGAGAAAACGTGTACCGCTTTCGAACTGCCTTGGAAAGTCTTCATAATCCCATCGCCCTGCATCAAATGCTGAGTGCAGTTTATAGGTTGCATTCGGATACCCAAAGCCTGCTGTGTGGGTGAGTAAGTGCCTTAGGGTGATAATTTCTTCACCTTTAACAAACCCGCCCTCAGGGGTCAGAATGGGGATTCTTGACATCGAAGGAAGAAGTTCATCTAAGGCCTGATCTAAATTTAATTTCTTCTGCTCAACGAGCTGCATGACAGCAATACTTGTCACCAACTTTGTCATCGAATGAATTCTGAAAATACTAGACGTTTTGACAGGTTCACCTTTACCCCAGCTTAACCCACCATAGGCATACTCAATTCGCTGTCCTTTATCATTGACCCCAATAGCTACTATCGATGGCAGGTCTGACTTTGCCATGGAATCGGCCATTACCCTTCGAACTTCTTGATGAGCCTTTTCAAAAGAAGATGTCGCTCCATGAGCAGATAAGCCAAATACAACTAACTGTATTAATAATGTGAAGTACTTCATCAATGTCCATATTTTGCAATATTGACAAAAATGTCAAAGCTATCAAAAAGTAACAATCCTGCAAAACATGCCGTTTCAGTAACCTCCCCCCCGAAAAACCTGTTTGCGAAGAGACTCATTGGCTATTTTATGGAAGTTCTTTTCCCAAAGAACATTCATTTCAGGCCGAAGCATTTCCATGATGTTTTCTTGTTGTTGTTGATCCAGCTTCTGAAGCAATTCAAGAGCTGAAGGAACGTTCTCCAGGGAATGATAAAACAATCTTTTTTCAGCCTGATTCAGTTGGGAATAATATTGGTGCATGCCCAGTAAAACTTCTCCGAGTGCTGACTTTGGACCAAGGATGGGACGATAATCCTTCTCAAATTGTTCTGAGGATAATCTCCCCTGCCCCTTGAGCGCAACATCCATAGCCCTGCGGGATCCAACATTTTCAAGCAGGTATGAAGCCATGAGGCAGCCAAAAGGTCCGATCTGTGAGGATCTGGCCAGTTCAAACAATATTTGCTCCGAATGAGAACTTGCACGCTCGTGAAGCAGCATGGCCTCTATGCTCATTATCCAAGGCCACGACCCTCTTGGAAAGAGATCATCCTTGATTTGAAAAAGCACCGTCAAGGCGATCTGTTGGAAAGGATTGCTCGCTGAAACGGTTTGATTTCTCAATTTCAGGGCAAGCTTTTCTCCAATTGTACGAACAGGAACTTCCACGCCGTTTTGTTGCACTACATCGGACCAGTCCAGACGTCCGAGCTGAAAATTACCCTCATCTTTCGCTTTCCAAACTCTTTGAACCAATAATCCTGTTTTTGAAATTAGTCCGGCGAATATTCCACCCTGTTGGGACGCATCCTGATTGGATGCCTGTGGCGCAAAAAAGGCAGGAGAAATCCATTCTGTCAAAAACCCCAAAAAACTTCCGAACCGGTTGGATCTATCAAGGGTGTTGACGGATGAATCCGTGGCATGGATGGTAGACGCCATGGTTTTGCGCAAGGCATCGCTTTGCATGAAGGCCTTCATGACAAGACGTGATGTTTCTGTGTCACGCAATTCCAGAAGAGCCAGAGAGTGATGCGTTAAATCCAATTCCATCAACAGGTCCATGCTTTCGAATTTCTTTTCAATATATAAAGAATCGTCCTTAATTTCAGTTTGGACACCCTCCCGATTTATAAACCCGATGGAAACCACTGGGGCAATATTGAGTGCAAGCATTTCCTTGAACGAATGCTGGTGCTGGGTATTGAACCCCATACCAAGCATGAAGTTAAATAAGGAACCATCCTCCTCGGGGTCTGGAATGGGAAGCATGTCAGCGAATATGGTCACACCCCCAGCACTGCTTGGCATATCATCAGCCTGGGCAATGTATCTTTTTTGAAGATCTGGCAGAAAAAAACCAAATCCGGTCGTTGGGGAAAAACCCAAAGCGGCCAGCGGCTCATTCACACCCTCAGTTTTTTCGTCAAGAACACTCAGCATGAACCCTTCATTGGAGAGGATAAGCTGAATTTCACTCACGACACGATCAGGAGCCAGCAATGGGGCAGCAATGCGATGAAATGCTTGCAAAGACACCGTGTCGAGGTGTTTCAGATTGAAATCCATCACCAGATCTTTTTTCCAGTAGGTTAAATCCTGAAGTTCATCGAAAAAACTTAGAATGGCTTGATCTCCTGGAGAGAACGATTGTTTTAGAGGCGGAGCATCTTTGAAATCCCGCAATTGCAGGCCCATTTTCACCAACCCTTTGCCCTGATCTTTTTCAAAGGAGATTTCATGCTTAAGAAAACGTGCAGATGCACGCAGCTTTTTCTCGACTCGCTTGCCCAATCCGTCATCAAAAGCCATGCCTGTTTTCAATTGCAGATATTCAAGAACATCCTCTCTGGAGTTATTCAAAGACCCTTCCACCTCGATTGTTCCTAGCACGAATGGATGATGTTTCTCTTTGAAAGCCACATGCATGTCTGCAACTTTTAAATTTGTTCGGCGCGTGATGGTAACCTCACCTTTGAGATGGCTACCCGATTCTGCTAGGAAGGTGTTCACATTGTGCTCGAAGTTCAGGGGATTGAGTGCCTCGTCCATCAAGGCAGGCCGATCCATTTTCCACGCAACGGGCACATAATCTGATCCATCCCCATCCGGGGGGTTTACAAGGACCTGTTTAAGCTTTTCCCGGGATGAAAATGCATTGTTTGGGTCGAAAGTAATCTGACCGCATTGATAAGGTTCTCCTTCCTTGATTAGAAATGTAAATGGCGTCTCCACTCCTCCCGCTCGTAAAAGACGAACTTCCACATCCGCAAATCCAGCATGAAGATAACCGGCCCGCACGAGTCGACAAACAATGCCAGGAAAACTTTCTACCGCCGCACTGCGATGGGCAGCAGCCCAGTAGACTGTTGATTGCGAAAGTCCATCTGCAATTTGCTCAAGAGTATAGGATTGTTGACCTTCGAATTGAAGGCTCTGAGGATCCTTGTAGAAATCCATGAACCTAAACACCTCATCGAGCTTTTCAACTGATTCAGGTGTTGCCTCGACAACATACAAAGAGTAAATAATAAGACTATATATAAATTTAATTCTCATAACTTTGACTCAACTCATCACCCGTTTAACCGTCAATCTCTCCCTTGACAATCAGTCTTATTGCTAAATTTTCTCGGCAGACAAAAGCTGAAGAGTCTGTGCAATCAGCACCAATCAAATAAAAAATGCCGTCTGTTAATTCAGCAGGATCCGAGGGGTTTATTTTTTCTTTTTGAAAACTGACAACGCGGATGGCCCTTGTCGCTAAAGGCTGCAAAAATGCAGAACTTAAGGCCAAACCAAAAAGGGTGTAATAAAGAATAAAGCATTCTGCGTTCATATTGGTATTCTGGACCTAAATAAATTTAGCAGTTTATTATCCCATCTAATTGTCGGTTCCGATAGCCGTAACCGGACTATGTTCTTCCCGTTCCGCTCCGACACGGATCGCAATCAACCCGGTAACTCTAAATTCATATTTGGACCATCGACGTGGGTCCATGGAGCATTTCGTCCTAGGGAACGGTCTTACACATTCAAAAGAATGGATATAATCAAACCATATACTTATTAAACGTCATGAATCTCCCAAAAGGGCCATTATAAATGCATAATGGGGTTTGTAGTCATATCATGATACGAACAATCCTCCCCTGAATATCAAAAAGCTAGGGAAGGATCGTCTCACTGAGCTGCCTGTCGCCATTTTGCACTTTGGTCGAGTTTCTCAGCTCCTTCGTCTAAGTCAACTTCGGTAGTCCCATCCCAGTCTATTGCAACTGTCCGCCATACAGTCCATGGACCGTCAGCGGTGTCAGCTACTTCGATTGTTTTGGGTTGACGAACATCACCAGTGATAGTTATCGCAGGCACCATGCGAAGGCTTACTCGAGTTGGTGGAACAATTGGGGGTTCGATGGTGATAGTCGGTTCTGACGTGTAGCCTCTGCCCGCATTGATCATTTCAATTGAAGTAACACGTCCTTCAGTCAAGACAGCAATAGCTTCGGCACCTGTGCCACCCGTTGCCCCTGTCTTAATTGAGGGTAGACATTGGGTTCGGAGGATGCTGTCAGGCATTCCAAAACCTCCCACTGTTTGTAATTGACTAATGAGCAGCCACATTGTGTTTCTAAAGTATGGATTGGGTGGTAATGGGAATTTTAATGCTGGTGTTTCTCTACGCAGTTTTCTTTGGAAAAGGTAGCATAGGCAGTGGGGGCTATGGTGGTTTCAGCGGCGGCGGCTGCGGCAGCAGCTGCGGCGGAGGTTGTGGTGGAGGTTGTGGTGGTGGTGATTAGCCACACAAACGCGAGAGTTCGATTGAACCACCAGCCTTACAAGATTTTAAATCTTGTGCGTTCTGACAGTATTAGGAGGGGTAGGGCTTGAAAAGTAAGGGAGGCAAATGTGCAGTCTGTGGAGAGGCATGCAATGTGTCCAATGCTTTTAAGAATCGTAGCAACGTATGGATTCATTATGAATGTGTCGCTGACCACATGTCTGAAACTCCTTACCGCAAGTTGCCTCTGAAGGATGCCTTGAAGCGTCTAACTCTCAACGTGTATGCGATTATGACATCACGAATGACAATCGGATGGATTTTGTCTTATGGAGTTTTCCCCTTGTATATTTGGTACCTCCCAAAAGCATATAGCTCTCTGAGTGGTGAGAGAATGACACTGACCACAGCCATGATTTGTTTTTTGGCTCACAATTTCATCATGTTCTGCATGGCGGCTTTATTTTTACACAAAATCAAACCCACATGGTGTTTGATTAGTGCCTATGTTTTTTCGGTTCTATGCACAGTGTTATTTGGATTAGTCGGGATAGGACCGACATTAATTACCATAGCTAGTGCCAGTTTTGGCAACTTGCTTGGCTATGTTAACGTTATGGGTATGCTTATTGATCGAGAAGAGGCTCAATCAGCTCCTGACTGAGCCTCCTTGTAAGAGACGACAAACTCACGAATCAATTGCTGAGATAGAAAACTTATGCAGTGATTTATGGAAATAGTAATATGCAACAATGGGAATACAAAACAACCCGCAGTGCGAAGGTAGCATTTACTGCTGGTGAACGCGAATATGAGATGACAAAAGAGTTGAATGACTTGGGCCAACAAGGATGGGAATTGGTCCAAGAAGCAGCAACTGTCAGTAGTAATTCGAATTGCCTGATATTCAAAAGGCCTAAGGCACCAACTCAAACTTAAACGATAAAAATCTATGCCAAGGAAATTCAGTGACGGTCTAGCGCCGGTTGATGCGGCACCGCAATTAATCAAAGACGATCTGAGTGAAGCCGCTGAGGCTGGACTCAAGCCGCACTTAGCACGCACTAAGCGGAAACCTATGTGGATTTACTTGAGCAGTCGTGAACGTGATGCAGTGGCTCGCAAAGCCATTGAATCAGGGGAGACGATGAGCGAGTGGATCCGCAATACTGTGCGTAAGGCGGCGAAGTGTTAGGGTTTTTATTTGAAAAATACCGCCCCCACTACTCATGGGAGGAGTTCCTTGGGATTATTATCTTCGTATCAATAGTCAACGTGGTTTTCAAGATTCGTGAGAAATACTTCGGTAAAGCTAAGAAAAAGGATTAGACATTGTTAGCACTTTCAGCACCTCCTCCATCGGCACTTCTTGCGGTTGGAATTCGCATTGGGTTATTCATCGGCTGCATTTTAATTGCATTCTGGATATTCAATAAAATCACTCGGGGATAAACAGCGGTGCGTAAGGAAGCGAATATTGTTACGGATCAAATTACCGTGGATTCACAGTTGATGACATACGCATCGAAAAGTGCCATGTCGTTTTGCTAGAAATTACATTCGATGCTTTTTCCTGGCGGTAGAGAGACATCCATGACTTTCGTCATAACACCCTTCAATGCTTGAATCTCGGCGTCCACGAGTGTGCCATCCACTTCTACAGGAGTTTTCTCGCCGATGGCGACTCGGAACTTGATCTCTAGATCTACCGGCCCTTTTTCATGTGCTAGAACGAATTGGTTTCCTTCTTCGTTTCTTTTCCAATGAACGCTGATATTGTGTTCACCCACTGCAACATTCTTCAAATTGTAGTGGTCTAAGTCTTTTGGGAACTGCGGATAAAGTTCAATCTTATGCTCAGAGGCATTAGGCTGAATACCTGCTAAACCGCCAATAATAGCCTCGAGGTAAGGACCAAAGGACCAGAGCTGTACAAGGTCGCCGCCCCCAGGCATTGTTTCGTCGAAGGCGCCTAACATTCTAGCTTCCAAAGGAGCCTTTGAAGATAGTTTGATCAAATTCCATCCCAGGTCTGGTTTCCCATATTTGAAAGCGATTTGTGCAAGGACATTGTTGTGCACGACACCCACCCCTGCTCCGGCGATATCTGCCCTTCGTTGTGCGACGAATCCCCATTGATCATTGACCCACTCATTCTCAATCCTCTCCAATGCAATTTTCGCTTTCTCGTCCGTCGCCAAATCGACCTCTTGAGGAAAGCAGACCGCCCAGAAGTCGTCCATCGTTTGGGTTTCATCATCTCGCAAGGAACAGGCCCACATCTGCTCCTCTTCGTTCCACCAATCATGGTTGAAGTTCTTTTTAAACTCCGCTGCCCTTCGTCGATATTCAGTAAATTCACTTTCCCCAAGTGTTCGAGCCATTTCGCCTAGGCTCTCGTAGGCGGCATACAAGTAACAGGCCGAGGAAATTCGCTCCGGCCCCATCCCTGATTGCTCCATCAGCCCAGGACCTTCCGGATAACCGTCCTTGTCACGATCGACAGCGGCCACGACATGGGCGGTCGCCTCCAGGCACACCGGATAGGCTCTCTTGAGAAAACTCATGTCGCCTGTCCACTGGAAATGTTTCCAACAGGCGTGGACAAGCTGCGGTGTTTCCTGAATGTGGTCCCACCCTAGCAATCGACCATTGCTTGCCACCTCATGCGCTCCTTGGTTCTTCTGCGCAGCGAAATACAACAGGCAATCAAGCGTGTTGGCAGCAAGTTCATCAAAACCGCTCGCCGCCACGCCTGGAGTCGAGTAGAGACTGTCGCAACCGAAGAGCCAGGTGTAAATGGGAAATCCAGCAGCCAGAAATGGTGCAGGGTAATTAGGCTGAAGATCCATTTCTGACATCACCACGTTCGCCTTGGCGCTCGTGAAGGCGGCGTTTATCGCTTTGTCAGAACAGTCGAATTTCACACCGCCAAGGATTCTGTCAGCATAGGTCTTCTGCTTGTGGCCGAGCATCTCTAAGGCTTGGCCGCGGATAGTCGCAAAACGATCTCTTGCCGCATCCAAGCCATCCTCATGGTCCCCTACGATGACAGCGTGCAATGTGGTTTCGCCATGCGCTGGTAAAGTAACGGCATAGGTCAAAAACGCCTCATTGTTTTCAATATGATGTTTCTCTGGTGTCTGGTTACAGCCTAACACCACCCCCCACCTGCCTGCCGCCTCTGAGTCGTAGGCAATGACCAATCCATTCTGATAGCTGACAACGTCCGCTCCATTGGGAAGGAGGGATTCGTAGCTTGGACGGATGTTCACAGACGCCTTGAGGCGCACCTTCAATTGACGTGCGTTATCCGATTCGTTCCGCAGAGTAAGGAGCGAGAAAAGCGCCGGTTCGTTTTCCGGCACGAAATCCCGCCGAGAGACTGTCAGGTCGTTGTAGCTGCGGGTGAATGTACAAGAGGCAAATTCGTGCACGAACTGTGTTGCTGGCCCTTGCAACTGCCAATCGCTCTGGCCTTCTTCCTGAATCGCATACTCAAAACTGTCCAGCAACTTGATGGGGTGGCACCAGAGTCCACCCTGGTCGCCGCCAAGTCGTCCGACACGCGGAAAAGTTCCGTTCATCGAACCGTAGGCATAGAGCTTTTGACCGGACAACAGGTAGGGTGTCGCTTCCTTCTGGAGTTTTGTTAATTGAATGTCTCCGAACTTCAACGTTTGTGTACCTGATTGAGTGCCTCGATCAAGGACCTTAACTTTGCCTAATGGACGTCCCGCCTTGAAGACATCAATTTCTGAGATGAAACCACTTCGGTACCAGTCCGGTCGATTTGCTGGCAAATCGAACAGGAGATAGCGATACTGCCCGAGGATCCCATCCTTGCCATTGATACTCGAACCATGCTTACCACCCTCACCTAAGGGGAATGTATTTACCTTGGCAAGTTTTTGCCACCCCTTGGAAAGATCGACGGAGTCAACATTCGGCTGAGTATCGCCTGCGGCTGCCCAAAGCGTGTAATTTTGCGGAGACAAGGCACCTGAATGCCAGGAATAGACGTTAATCCGTGCGAGGTCAGCGCTTTCACCTAGGTCGACGAGAATACGTGAGTTCTTTGCGGTATCGAACCATGAATTTTTAGTGTTATCGTCGGAGTTTCCTGGAAGTTTTCCATCGTTCAACCGAGGCAGCACGTAATCCACGGCACCTGCCTCGGCATGCGGTTTT
>Ga0315322_10001476_pt1 | contig 18239 bp, 11 predicted proteins | sample M110021515metaG_FD_203461 | JGI IMG/M metagenome (GOLD analysis project Ga0315322, IMG submission 203461) | Ammonia-oxidizing marine archaeal communities from Monterey Bay, California, United States - M1 100m 21515 | ecosystem: Environmental > Aquatic > Marine > Intertidal zone | place: USA...
TGGGAAGCGAAGTCGAACTCGAGCGTCTCCCAGGACTCCGCCATGGTGGTCGTGGCCTCGGTCTCGACAGACTTGGTGGGGTCGGTAGAGTCTTCCACCTTCAGGCGAATCTGAATGCCCGAGCGAGGCGACCAGACATTGAGGGAGAAGGTGGTGTCCGTGGCGGTGATGGCCAGCGCCGGGATGGAGTTGTCGGAGCTGAGCGACAGCGTGCATCCGGCCCAAAGCTCTGCGGAGTCGGACTTCGTGATGCGCGCGACGTTGTTGGTCGAGCTGGTGGGGTCGACCTCGACCGCACAGTCCTCGGCGCCCCCAAAGCCGGAAGTGTAGTACGAGAGCGAGGGGTCGTCGAAGTCCATGACGACGACATCCGCGTCGGTGTCCGCGTCGGTGTCCGCGTCGGTGTCGGCATCGGTGTCCGCGTCGGTGTCCGCGTCGGTGTCCGCATCGGTGTCCGCATCGGTGTCCGCATCGGTGTCCGCATCGGTGTCGGTGTCGGTGTCGGTGTCGGTGTCGGCATCCGTGTCCGCGTCGGCTTCTTCAGTGGCGGCTGAGTCGACATCCTTGCTGCTGCATCCCACCAGCAAAAGGGGAAGGGTGAGCACTGGGACAAGAAGCGAGTGGGGAAAGCGAGCGGTCATGGCGACTCCTTTTATTTGTTTGGTTGGTGAACAAACTAATACAAGCTTCCACGATCTTCAACAAGTGTCAAGAAACGATGTGCCGCACGCTGCTCGTCGAGCGGAGATCCGGCTTGCTCGGAACGCCGCAACCTGCGCACAACCTGCCAAGTCCTTTGTCCAACCCTCCTGTTTCATCCCATGTCGTCGCGCAGATGACCCAAGCCGGCTATGAGCGCGGGCTTTTGCGATGGTTCCCCTCTGGCGACGGGGACCCAGCCCGACCTGGAGAAGACATGACCCCCTCCCCACTCTTCCGACGCGCTGTGGTGCTCCTCACCACCCTCGGAGCGGCCTCTTGCGTCGCAGACCCGGCCTCTTCGGGCCGCATCCTGTACGTGGAGCCGCCCCCCGGTGGCGAGTGGGACGACCCCGACATCATGCCCGTCTCCGGGATGCTCACCTTCACCACCATCCAGGATGCAGTCGACGCCGCCTCTTCGGGCGACACAGTGGCCGTGCCATCGGGCACCTACGTCGAAGATGTCGACATGGCCAGCGGCGTGGCCGTGGTGGGGGCAGGCAGCGACGAGACGCTGATTGTGGGCTCCATCACCTTCACCAACCTCACCAACGCCTCCCTGTCTGATGTGGGCCTCTACGACTCCACCTACATCTCCACCGGCACCGCCTACACCGAGACCGGGATCCACATCGACGGCGGCGACGCCACCATCGAGAACATCGAGGCGTACTACTTCAACTACGCCGTCTACGCCGATGCAGCGGACACCGTCACCATCGATGCCGCCACCTTGGGCGGCAACTGGTACGCGGTCATCGCCGAGGCCACCACCACGCTCGATGTGTCCAACAGCTTTGTGTACTCCAACCCGGCTGGCGGCGTGGCCACCAACACCGGCACCGGCGGAAGCATTGTCCACAACACCTTCGTCGGCAATGGCTTCGGAGGCTCCAGCGCCTACCTCACCGGCGCGGTCTCGCTGGGCACCTCCGGCTCCGAGGTGGTCGCCAACAACATCATGGTGAGCAACTACTACGGGCTCAACTGCTACAGCTGCTCGAGCTCCTGGTCGTACAACCTCGTGTGGGGCAACACCACCGACTACGTCAACGACGCCAGCTCGGTGTCCACCGACCTGTCGGTCGACCCCGAGTTCAACGACGCCGGCGAGGGGGACTACAGCCTCGCCATCACCTCACCATGCATCGACGCTGGCAGCTCCACCCACACGAGCGCCACCGACATCGACGGCGAGGCCCGACCCCAGGGCAGCGGCTACGACATGGGCATGGACGAGGTCGCGTCCACTTCCTACGACCTCATCATCACCGAGGTCATGGCCAACGCGTCCACGGAATCCACGGGCGAGTTCGTGGAGATCTACAACGCCGGCTCCACCACGGTCGACCTCGACGGCCTGGTGCTCACCGACGGCGACGACATCGACATCCTTCAGGCCTACGGCACCAGCGGCACCACGCTCGCAGCCGGGGAGTACGCGGTGGTCGTCGATCCCGACTACGCCTCCGACTACACCATCGACAGCGCGGTCACCTTGCTCACTACAGGTGACACCACCGTGGGCAACGGCCTCACCACGTCCGACAAGATCACCCTGTACGAGTCCGACGGCTCCACCATCGTCTCCACCTTCTCCTTCCCGTCCGACCCCGGCGACGGCGTGTCGATGGAGATGTACAACCTCGACAATGGCGACACCGGCGGCAACTGGCGCGGCAGCCAGTGCACCGACGCCAGCTCTCCAGGCGCCGAGCACTGCTTCCCCGAAAGTGGCGACCCCGAAGACCTCGTCATCACCGAGGTGCTCGCCAACGCATCCACCGAGAGCACCGGTGAATACGTCGAGCTCTACAACGCCGGCACCACCGAGATCGACCTTGCAGGGCTCATTCTCAGCGACGGTGACTCCACCGACACGCTGGAGGCCTACGCCAGCGGCTCCACCTTGCTGCCCGCCGGCCAGCACGCTCTCATCATCGACTCCGGCTACGCCTACGACTACGTGCTGCCTGCCGATGTGGTGCTGATGTCGGCCGGCACGACCCTCGGCAATGGTCTCGCCACCAACGACCCCGTCACGCTGTACGACACCGACGGCACCACCACCATCGACTCCTTCTCGTCGCCATCCGACCCCGGCGATGGCTACAGCATCGAGCGCATCGACTACGCCGTGGGCGACACCTCGTCCAACTGGAACGACGCCTCCAGCTACTGCACCCGCGGCCGCAGCCCGGCGCGTCTCAATGGCGCAGCCGGCGGCATCTGCGACCCCATCCTGATCACCGAGGTGATGGCCAACGCCGACGACGAGGACACCGGCGAGCTCATCGAGCTCTACAACGCCGGCTACGACACCATCGACCTCGCGGGCCTCGTCTTCACCGATGGCGACAGCATCGACACACTGCAGGCCTACGACAGTGGGTCCACCCTGCTCGCTCCCGGCTACTACGCCGTCATCGTAGACGCCGAGTTCGACAGCGACTTCGCCATCGACAGCGCCGCCATCGTGGTCACCACCGGCGACACCACACTGGGCAACTCCCTGTCGGTGAGCGACGAGGTGGTGCTCTACGAAGCCGATGGCGCCACGGTCATCGACAGCTTCCAGTTCCCGAGCAACCCGGGCAACGCGGTGTCCATCGAGCGCGTGTCCTACTGGGGCCAGCTCGACGACTCCGACAACTGGGAGGCCAGCACCTGCGCCTCGGGCTCCTCGCCCGGCCTCGACAACTGTGTGAGTGGGTCGTCGAGTGCAGCAGCGGAGTCGTCCTACGACATCGTCATCACGGAGATCATGTCCAACGCCGACTCCGAGTCCACCGGCGAGTTCGTGGAGCTCTACAACAACGGCACCACCGACATCGACCTGCTGTACTGGGTCATCTACGACGGCGACGCGGTCGACACCATCCTCGGCTACAGCGACCCCTACGACACGGTTCTCGGTGCCGGCGACTACGCCATCATCCTCGATGCCGACTACTCAGGCGACTACTCCACCATCCCGTCGGATGCGCTCATCCTGACCACCGACGACAGCACCATCTGCTCCGGCCTCGCGACCTCGGACCCCATCTACTTGTTCGAGGACAATGCCATCTCGCTGGTGGACTCCTTCACCTGGCCGAGCAACCCCGGCAACGCCATCAGCATCGAGCGTCAGGACGTCAACACGGGCGACGTGGAGACCAACTGGGACGACTCCGTCTGCTCCACCGGCTCTTCTCCTGGCGAAGGCTCCTGCCCATGAGCTCCCACCACACAGGAATTTTCATGACCCAGCGATTCTTGCTCCTCCTGCCCCTGGTCTTCGCGGTCGCCTGCGACGGCAAGGACGGCGGGGATGATGGCGGTGAAGAGGCCGACACCGACACCGACACCGACACCGACACCGACGCCGACACCGACGCCGACACCGACGCCGACACCGACGCCGACACCGACGCCGACACCGACGCCGACATCACCGCACTCACCCTCACCGCTGACATGACCGACCTCACGTCGCGGCAGCGGGCCACCTTCTCGGTGACCGCCGAGCTGTCGGATGGCTCCTTGATGGACGTCACCAACGACGCGGGCTTGCTGGTGGCCGATGAGGAGGTCGCGCGCATCTACATCGCCGGCCTCCTCCAGCCCATCGATGCCGGTGAGACCCTGCTCACGGCCACCTACGAGGAGTTCTCGGCCGACGAGACCTTCACGGTGACCGTCGAGCCCGCCACCGCGGGCGACCTTGTCATCAACGAAGCGCTGGCGGACGGCACTGTCGAGGGCGACCCCAACGGCGATGGCAGCCTCGACAGCACCGAAGACGAGTTCCTTGAGCTCGCCAACTACTCCGACGTCACCGTCGACCTCACCGGCGTCACCATCATCGAGGACGACTTTCCGTTCGTGGCCCGCCACACCTTTACCGAGGGCACCCACCTGCGGGCCGGCCAAGCCATCGTGGTCTACGGCGGGGGCGATGCGAGCTTGATGTCGGCCGACCACGTGACCTTTGTGGTGGTCGACAACGAGGACCCCGGCCTGCTGTACGGCCTGTCGCTCAACAACAACGGCGAGCACGTGCAGCTGATCGCGGCCGACGGCACCACGGTTGTCACCGAGCTGGCCTATGGCGACGCCGACGACACCGGCCCGGAGGCTGTGTTGGATGCCTCGCTTGTGTTGGACCCCGATGTGTGGGGCAGCAGCTACACCCACCACACCTACGCCACCGACAGCGACAGCGACTTCAGCCCGGGTACTTTCATCGATGGCTCGGCCTTTCCGGGTCCCGATGTGCGCTACCTGAGGGATTAGTCCAGGTCGCCAAGCGAGGCCTCACTCCAGCAGGGTCACCGTCTCGCCCACCACCTCGACCGCCGCGGGCCGCCCGCCGTAGTGGGCCGCCATGCCCACATCCAAGCGCCACACCTTGCCGTCGCAGGCGGGGTTGGCGCGGTCCTGCACCGTGTGACCGACCACCATGCGGGCTGCCCCCAGTGCATCGAGCGTGTCGGTGAGCAGGTCGCAGGCAGGAGGCTCGTCGTCGTCGGAGTAGTGGCGCGACCACACCGGCGAGTCGCTGCCAATCCAGAGGTCGGGCTCCAAGCCATCACCGCGCATCCACGACTGCACATCGCCATTGATGGTGTCGAGGCCTGCCGCAGCATGGTCGGGGAGCAGTCCGCCGTGGACGAACACGGTGTCTCCCACCTGCATCACAACATTGTGTCCGGCGAGCACCATCGCGTAGGGACCGCCAGGGCGAAAGGCCGCCACACGCCCTCTCTGGGACAACGGAAAGTCGTTGTAGAAGCTGTCTTCGGTGGCGTAGGGCGTGTCGGCAAAGTCCTCGAAGCCGCCCTCGGTGACGTAGCGGAAGTCGAGCTCCACGTTCATCGTCTCGTGGTTTCCGAGCAGAGGGTAGAAGCCGCCGCCCGCCGCCCAAGCCTCGGCCGAGAGCTGCTCGAAGAGGTCGACAATGGACTGCTCATCGTCGCCTCGGTCGAGCTGGTCGCCCACCTGGACCACCACGGTGGTGCCGCCTGCCCAGTGGGCATCGGCGTCGATGAGGCCGGCCAGATGCAGCACATCGAGAGTGGCCTGGAGGTCGCCGTGGACATCGGCAAAGCCCACCAGGCGGTCGGGGGCCGCGATGACCGAAGGGGGCGGTGTGGTCCAGGGACCGCGGTCGTCCGAAGAGCCACCCGAGTCAGAGTCGGTGGCGGAGTCCGTGCCCGTCTCGTCCGCGGTCGTGTCGTCGCTCTTCTCGGACGAGGAGTCGGGCGAACACGCAGACAGGGCGAGCACAAGGCCGAGACGCTGCAAGGGGACCTCCAAGCGGGCAGGTGGCGCATCATGCCTCATGGAAGGGCCGACGATGGGCTTCCCGGCGCCCTTTCATCCGGTTCATCCGGTCCACGACAGGCTGCGCTCAGAACACGCTCAGAATGTCGTCTGCGGTGGCGGCGCCCACCAGCATCTTCTGGGCCAGGGCTCCGAGGTCTTGGGTGACTCGGGAACGGCGCAGGGCGGTGCGGGCGGCCTCTCTTACCTGCTCGGGATCGGACGCGGGGACCGCCTGGGAGCTGCCGCGCTCGGCGAGCTGAGACGTCGCGAGGATGACGGAGGGGTCATTGAACAGCGTGGCGTGGGGTCTGCTGTTGACCACATGGACTGTCGAGAGCGAGGGGTGCAGAGCACTTTCGAGCGGAACGGCGCTGTCACCGGGACCCATGTGCCGGCGCAGAGTGCCGGGCCGAAGAGGCGTGGAGACGGCTTCGATGACGGTGTCCCGGTTGGTGCCCACGATGACGTGGGTGCGAGCCAGCAGGGGACTCTGATGGACAGCGGCGAGTACCTGCCGGCCATGGGCGAGGGCGGCATCCGTGGGACGAGACGCCTGGGACCAGCTCGAGGCAGCGAGACAGTCGGGCCCCGAGAAGCGCTCGCCATCGGGCAGCAGATCGACCGGACCATGCCAGCTGGAGGCCATCTGAACGATCTGGCGGTGGGGGTCACGGGTGGAGGCCGCCGAGATGAGGCCGAGCAGCGACGACGCACCGCTGAGCAAGGCAAGGGCCTGGAAGGTACCCGCCAGGGGCACTCCCACGAACACGGCCCGCCGCACAACGTCGAGGTCGTCGGCGTGGCGGGCAGCCCAGAGGCTCGCGACCACCCCACCGGTGGAGTGGCACACCAGCACGATGTCCTTGTGGCCCTGCTCCGACAGCGCGCGCAGGTGGGCCCCCAGCGCGTCGGCCGCGGCGGTGAGCGGCTTGCGCCAGTCGTAGGCGAACGGAGAGACCCGGTGGCCGCTTGCCCGCCAGGCACAGATGGCCTTGCCGTAGGACAGCCACAGCAGGCCATCTGCAACCAGTCGCTCCGCCCCCTCTGCGGGCCCCTCACCATTGGGTGCGAGAGTGGCCGTCTCGGCGAGGTTGCCGCGCAGGAACTGGGCGAGGCTAAACCACACTCGGCGTCCCCGTTCTTCGCCCTGGGACAGGGCCAGGTGGGCGCCGGGCAGTCCCGGAACGACGACGAGGGTGGAGCGGCGCACCTGAGGCGGCTGTGCGTCGTCTAACTGGGCCAGGATCCGCGCAGTGCCGCTGCCATGGAAGGCCTCCACCGCGAGGTCGCGGGCACGGGTCTCGCCGATGTGAGGCCCGTAGAGGCGCTTGAGGTCGAGATCGAACAGTGCCGAGTAGGGCACCCCGCCCACCTGCACTCCCTCGGCGTAGGGGTCGAGGAGCTCCGGCAGCACCGCACCCCGCTTGCGAGGACCGAGTCCGCCGCGCACGCCCTCGCCGACAATGCTGCGCACCAGCTCGTTTCGCCACAGAGCACGGGTTCCACGGGGATCCAGCAGAGTATCGGTCGTGGGGGCGAGCAGGGCCGACCAGGCGCGGTTCCCGAACAGGCGGAGGCGGAGGCCTTCTTCACCAAGACCCGCGAGACCGGCGAGAAAGTCGGGGTTGTTGGTGCCGATGCCCAGCCCGTCGAGCAACGCCTTGCGGGTCTGCGGAAACAGCCAGTAGTTGAAGTGATGGACGTCGTTGTTGCTTGGGTACTCCTTGAGCGCCTTCCAGCGGCTGGCGAGCGCATGGTGTCCCTTGAGGCTGTGCTCATGGTCGACCACGAGGTCTGAAGCCCGTCCACCCAGCGGGGCGTCGACCGCGATGTCGAGCCGTTGCAGCAGCATCGACACCGACTCTGGCGGAAGCACACTCGGGGCCTGATGCTCAAAGTCTGATCGCACCCAAGCGTAGCTGTCGACCTCGGGCAGGTTGCGCGGAAGTGGCGTGCTGTTGAGCCACTGGAGGAATTCGCTGCGGGGATGGAGCGCCACCAGCCCCGGCACCACACGAGGTCCGTGGACGCCCCACGCAAGGGACTGCAGGAAGTCGAACACCCGCTTCAGCCGGTGACTGGCGACTTCCAGAGCCCCCACCGCGGCGGGAAACAGCCGCTGGCCCGACTCACAAGCCGCGCGCACGAGGTTGGTGGTGTGGTCGAGCCAGAACCCCCATTTCTCTGGGTCGGCGAGGAGGGTGCCACCGGCCGCCGGGGCGAGCATGAACACCTTGTCAAAGGACAGCTGCAGGTCGGGCTGTTCGGTGGTCACACGCTCCACCAAGCTGCGGGCAACGAGGGTGCCCCGTGAGCAGGACACCAGGTCGAGGTGGAGCCCGTGGGGCCACTGCCGACCTCGGAGCAGCCTGAGCAGCTGGCGCGCATTGGTGGCCGGGTTGGCGGACAGGGTGGGGTGGTCCATCGCGACAACCGCGTCGTAGCCATTGAGCATGGCCTGCACAGCCTGGCGCCCACCCTGGGAGCGCGGCAGGTCACCAAAGTCACCGATGGTGTCGCTGAAGGCGCCGTGGACCCAAACCAGCACCTTCGGCTGGCGGTCCAGCGGCAGACCGTCGATGTCGCGAGCGGACCCGAGCACAGGCCACGCGTCCTCAAGGTCTGAGCGGGTGCAGTCGCCGGGGCGCATCACCTGTCGCAGCCGAGGGGGGCCTTCAAGGGCCTTCACCATAGCGGCCAGTCCTCCCGCTGCCGGCGGGTTCACCAGGCGCAGCAGCCAGCCCCGCCACCGTCGAAAGCCCCGATCCACGACCCACCGCCGGCTGTGAGGCTCCACCCGCCAGGACAACACGCCATCGCGGTCCTCCAGCAAGGCCACAGGGTCTTCGCCTTCCACTTCGATGACCACGGGCTCGCTGCCATCCAAGCCCTCCCGCTCCCGCAACACATCCAGAAAGACCACGTCTGCGCCCGTGTCTTCGAGGGCAGCGGCAAACGAGTCGGCGGGCGGAAGGCCCCCATTGCGCCACTCCCTCAAACCGGTGGCGGGCGCAGAAACAGCCTCAACTCCAGCAGGCACATGCAGGACAAGACCGTCCAGCGAGAGAGGGGTCATGGGTGCTCCGAACGCTCAGCGAGATCGAGGCCCAGTTCCGTATCGCGTGGCACGCGACCAGCCGTAGTCGTCAGGGCGCGAGCTCGATGAGATCCGCGGCACAGCGCGCCGAGATGGTGCCCTGGAAGTCGTGGGGATGACCCACAAAGCGGTTGGACAGCACGCAGCCTTCCGGTGTGCCGGTGTACCAAGCGCACCCCACCTTGGCGGTCACGGGGGCTTCCTGCTCGCTCCAGCGCACGGTCAGCGGCGCCTGAACAGCACTGGGAACGCTGTCGATGCGAGTAATCTCGACGGGCAGTATCCAGCCGGGGCCATCGTTTTCGCGCCCGTAGTCCAACACGAAGCCCACGTAATCAAAGGGCTCGGTGGCCTGAAAGGTGACGTCCTGGGCGTAGACCACGCCATCGTCGTCCAGTGCGAGGGTGGCCCGAAGGCCCGGCACCTCCAGCCGCAGGCCGTCCAGCCGCCCGCCTGTCATCGAGAGCACGCCAGCCTCGTCAACGGCGAAGGCTTGGCCAGCCGCCAGCTGCTCTGCCACGAACGCATTGATGTCCACGTTGATCTCAGGGTCGGCCCACTCCCACGCGTTGCCGAGCTGATCGTAGACTCCGAAGGCGCTCACACACTCCGGAAAGCTGCCTGTTGGCTGCAGCTCAGTCAGCCAGGGCTCGCCATCCTCGCCGGGGACCGCACAGTCTCGGACCGGCCAGTCATCGCCCGCAGGATAGGTCGCGCCTCCATCCCCCACCACGCCATCCGCTGCGTCGAGCCACTCCGACCAAGTCGCAAGCCGCTTCTGGGCCACCACTTCGCCGTCCCCACCCAGCACATCAGTCGCCGCACACAGCACGCGCGCTTCGTCGAACGACAGCCCCACCGTGGGAAGCTGCCCGGCCACCGAGGTCATTGTGCTGCCATCATCCGACAGCACGCCTTCGTAGCGATCGATGCAGTACAGCGGCGTGTCGGTGGGAATGGCCACCATGTCATCGGGACAGCCATAAGTCGGAGGGACTGCGGTGTCGCCCGAGTCCTGCCCGGAGGTGTCGGAGGTGTCGGAGGTGTCGGAGGTGTCGGAGGTGTCCGAGGTGTCCGAGGTGTCCGAGGTGTCTGGGGTGTCGGAGGTGCCGGACCCCAGCTCTTTGGGAGACGACCCAGGACCGCACGCCACCCCCACGAAGATGCTGAGACCTGAAATCCTGAAGACGCGCGTGTGCATTGCCCGAGTCTACTACCCTCGCAGGCCATCCCCCAAGCCCCGTACACTCTCGCGGTTTCTGGTTGATCGCGCCGCTGCGCTCTGTCGGTCTGCTCAGGCGGCCCAGACAAGCCCACCCACCCCTCCGAAGCCCGACTCCAAAGTGGCGCGAGTGGCATCAACTGCTTGCGTTACGGTCCAGCACGACCACGCCCCAGTCTCGCCCGGGCCCACCCAACCCCATCCACGGACCGTCTCCATGACCGACCTATTCCAAGACAAGGCCACAGACTGGGACAGTCGACCCTTTCCACTCCAGATCTCTGAAGGCGTGTGCGCCGCCATCCAAGCCGCCGTCCCCCTGCGCGCCACCGACACCGTGATGGACTTCGGCGCAGGCACGGGGCTGGTGTGCGGCAAGCTGGCGCCCCAGGTCGGCAAGGTGCTGGCCGTCGATGTCTCGGAGGCCATGCTGGCCAAGCTCGCCGAGAAGACCGAGCTGGTCGGCAAGGTAGAGCCCATCTGCCAAGACATCCTCGACACGCCCCTCGGCCGCCAAGTCGATCTCGTGGTGAGCGCCATGGCGATGCACCACGTCAAAGACACCGCTGCGCTGTGCCGCGCCATGTTCGACCACGTGGTGCCCGGTGGACAGGTCGCGCTGGCCGACCTCGACCAGGAAGACGGCTCCTTTCACCCGCCCGGCATCAAAGGCGTGTTCCACCACGGCTTTGACCGCACGCCTCTCGGGGAGCTGATGAAGGCCGCAGGCTTCGCGTCGGTGGCCTTCCAGACGGCGTGCGAAGTCGACAAGGACGGCCACCGCTACCCCATCTTCCTGCTCACCGCGACGCGTCCCAAATAGACCACAAGGCTTGGGAGCACACGGCTCGGGAGCAAGAGGGTCGCCGCCTACAAGTCCTCACATCGCTCCAGCTCTTCGTTGCACGTCTGTCCCTCGGGACACTCCTCATCAGAACGGCACGGCGTATAGCCCCGTACTTCGACATGGGGATGCCGCGACGAGCTGGCGATGAACTCCATGCAGCCACCGGACCCAATGTTGGCGTGGTCGATGGTGCGTCGCTTGAGTGCACCTGCCGGAAAGCCCGTGAGTCCCGCATCGATGAGCACATCGAGGGTGTCCGATGCCACATTGCCCGAGCCGGTGTCGGGGAACACACACTCCAGCGAGGCCGGCGTGGCACCGTGTTGATCGATGCGCAGCTCCAACACAACCTCGGTGGTGGCTCCAGAGGACGGCGCACTCCAGCTCACCCCGAAGTCCTGGCCAGGGGTCAGCTCCCAGGTGGAGGCCCCCAGAGCCAGCTCATCGGGGGCGAGGGTGTGCAGGGTCGAAGACTCAAAGGCCCCTCCCTCGGTCGTGAGGGTCAGCGCATCACCGGGAGTCCAAGGCGGATTGGACAGCGAGGTGTCGAAGTAGGTATTTCCAGGCTCCACAGGCGCCATGTCCACGGCGCTCGACAGGCCCTCAATGCCAACTTGGCCGAGGTCCTGGCTTTCTGGATAAGGCACACAGGTGCCGCTGAGGTCGCAGGTCTCGCCAGGGTCGCACGACGGATCGCAAAAGGGGTTCTCCCGCCGCCAGATGGTGCAGTCCCCAACCGTGATGATCTCGGTAAGAACCGCCGTGGGCACGACCGCTTCGAGCACTTGCCCATCGACCACCGCGTAGTCTTCGCTGGCGTCGACCACAAAGCCGCCCCAGCGCACCTCCTGCGCACAGCCACCATCGACGGAGACCTCGGCGGGAACGACCCCACCGCCGTCATCGCCACCGCCACCATCGCCACCCGACGAGTCATCGCCCTTGTCGTCGCCTCCACACGCCATGAGCGCGAGGAAGGCCGCAGTCCAGAGTGTCCGCATCATGTGCCTCTTTGGGGTCGTGGTCCGGTGGACGATGGCCGTGGACGCGCCGGGGGCGCCCGATGGGCCCTCAGTCCGATTGCCAGCCTGGGTAGGGACGCGCCTGCTTGACCTCAAGCCGGCCGTCCTCTGTGATCTTGAACTCGGTGTCCATCGCGTAGAAGCCACCGCCCGACCCGTAGACCGGTTGGAAGTAGGCATGGATGGCCGACAGCGCGGACCCCAGCTCATACAGCTCTGCGTTGGACATTACCGTCTCGCCCTCGTCCACCAAGTTGGACCGGCGGATGTAGACCACCGGCTGACCGGGGGCGTCGTAGTAGTAGAGAATCTGGTCGGTAGTGACGCCTTCATCCGGCAACACCACCGACTCTTCCCCCACCTGCGCGTTGATGTAAAACGCCGGCTCAAGGCCGGAGCTGTCGAAGATGTTGGCTGTGATGGCCACACCGTTGGCTTGCTCGTCGTCGTAGGTGGGATTGACGAGCATCGCCATGCCCACGTCGGTGTGAGAGATTCCCCAGTACTCGCGCTCTTCCCAGGCGCGGGGATTCCACACCGATGCCCACACGGTCTTGATGGCGTCGGAGATGTCGTCGCCATCGGTGTCCCAGCTGCCGGACTTGCTGTCGTAGAGCCCCGCACCCGAGAAGCTGCCGAGGTCCTCCGCGTTGGTGGACGAGCGGAAGCGCATCTTGATGCTGTCGAAGTCGGTCTCCACCTTGTCCATCACCAGAGCGAGGAAGACTGGGTCAAGCTCCGCGTCTTCGACCTGCTGCATGAAGTCCTTGAGGAGGTCGGCGCGGGTGCTCGGCTCGATCCAGTCGGGGTCCTCGGTCATCGCCTGGTAGGCGTCCCACAGGCCGTGGGTCTGCATGTGTTGATCGTACCAATACAGCGGAATCCCAAAGCAGCGCGGCATCGGCACGTCGTCGCCAATCATCGACATGGCGCCCATGTGGGTCATCTTGCCGCCAAATGCCGACACGCGGGCGTCGATGGCATCTTCGAGCGACAGCTCGGGGTCGAGCAAGGTGGCGCAGTCCAACAGATCACTCACGGAGGTGTCCATCGGCCGCACCGTGAGGGGCTCGGGCCGGTTGGCGTTCCACCAAGCATCGGCTTCGGACTCAGTGACTTCGCGAATGGACCAGTCCAGCGCGTCGACCGTGAGCTCCACCCACTTGCCCTCCAGGGCCCGCAGTGCGCTGTCTTCGTAGGCTCCCCGGAGCGCCATATTGGGGGTGCCGCGGTTCTGGGCCAACACATTGATGTGGGCCAGCGGGGTCTGGAACTCGCCGGTGATGGTGCCCGCGACCACGGAGATGTCGTTGGGGATCTCGTCGAGAACGACGATCTCGCGGTAGTTGACGTAGTCCTCAACCTCGTTGGACGTGCGAAAGGTGAGCTGTCCCATCGAGGTGCCGAGGTTGAGCGGCTGGTAGGTGATGCCGGCGAACAGCTCATCGGTGGTAATGATGGGAACGTCGTCTGGAAGGCTCTTTGCGACCTCTTCAATGGCCGAGGAGGTGGGGTGGAAGAGCAGCTCATCGCCAAAGTAGGACGACGCCATGATTCGGCGGAACGCATCGGCAATCATATCGACGTCGGCGGTGTCGTAGGGGGCGAGCTCGTAGACGTAGACCCCCGGCTCGGCGTACCAGGTCACCGCCCCCAACAGAAAGCGGCGGTCGGGCGAGTAATACTCGGTGGTGTTGAAGCTGCCGAGGTCGGGAACGATGGGCAGCCCGTTCCCCGACAGGAACACCGACGCGTATTCGTAGTGGATGGGGTACAGCTCCGAGTTGATGAACACCAGCTCGGAGTCGTTCACCCGATCGACAATGGTCTTGGTGGACTCCGCGCCCGGAATCGACGCATCGAGGGGGTCGGACGCCAAGCGCTCGAAGTCGTCTCGACAGCCAATCTGGTCGCTGCCGTCGGGGGTGCCGACCTCAGCCAACACACAGTCCCAGCTGGACCCCGGCTCGGTGGAGGTGTCCTCGCCACCGGTGGAGTCCTTGTCGGAGTTGCAGGCCATCAGGGCCGCTGCGAACCAGACCACGCGCTTCATCGTTCCACCTTCTCGCCGTTCCATGTGCGCACCTTGGCTGCATCAGGAATGCCGATTATGACCTCCTTTACAGAGGCACCATCATAGGGCTTGGGCATGTAGATGGCGAGGTCGTCCCAGCCCCCTTCGCCGCTGCCCCACACCACCCCGTGGCCGTAGTCGCGCTCGCTGCCGGAGAGCACCTGGTCCACATCTCCATCCGGCGTGATGCGGTAGAGGCTGGAGGTGTAGTACTCCGGCACGTAGAGGTTCCCGCAAGCGTCGACGCCCACGGAGTCCTGCCAGCCGCCCCGGATGCTGGCGAAGACCTCGGGATCACCCGCCGGGTTGAGGTCCTCGTCGAGCGGGAGGCGCAGAAGGTCGCCGTCACCCACCGTGGCGACAAACAGAGAGGTGCTGTCGATGCTGAAGTTGGCTGCATGGGCAATCCAGCGGCCAGAGTCCGGCGGGACCAACAGCTCGGTGACCTCGAGCGTGTCGAGGTTGAGCCGCACCACCCGGCCGTCGACCACGTAGAGGTGGCCGTCGGGCCCCCAAAAGATGCCGTAGGGGTAGGAGTGGTTGAAGCCAGTGGCGACCAGCTCGGTGCCGCCGGAGGGGTAGACCTTGTAGACGGCGCCTTCCCAGGAACTGACGAAGTAGATGTTGCCGTCGGCGTCGTGCACCATCTGCTCGGCGGAGTCAATGCCCGGCACAAACACCCCCGACTCGCCGTCGGAGGTCGATGCGACCAGCGCACTGCGGGAGTCCCACCCGACGATCTGGTCGTCCTTGAACACGAGACCGTGGTAGCCGCGCGGTCCATCGAGGTCCCGCACTTCCGTGAGCTCCTCGGGCAGCTCGTCGCAGTCGTAGATGTCGATGTCGACCAGCGGGGGGGTGTCCCCCGTATCTTCCGCCGTGTCGCCGTCGCCAGGAGTCCAGTCGGGCCCCCCGCTCGGCTCGGCAGAGTCAGCCCCCTCTACAGCTGGGTTGCCGGTGATGGTGGCCTTGCAGCCAGTGGTGGTCGTGAGGACGACCAGCGACAGAAGAAGGTGGCGACGAGCATGCATGATCTGACGCTACCCGCATCGCTGCTCTGTGCGCAATTGACCCCGCTATCAGCGCACGAATCGGTGACAGAAGCCACACAATTGCGTCTGATCCCTACCGTCGAAAGAGCGCTTCCACTTTTTGCTTCTTTGCTGAACTTCCCAAACCACCCAGCGCCCCCTAAAGTCACTCGTGACTGAGCACGGACACCCAGCAGTCTCATGAAGGTGGCCCAGGAAGCATCAAAACTAGGAAAAGAAATGCGCGCAGGCATGCTTGAAACCTACACCCCATCGGGCCGCTTTGGGCTCGGGGGCTCGATGATTGCCTTCGCCGCTGCAGTTCCAGCGGGACTCGTTGCCGGCGCGCTCTACGGCGTCCTGGAGCTCGTCAACCCGCTCATCTACTTCACCGTCATCGGAACCTTTCTGCTCGGCCTCGGCCTCGGCCTCGGCAACAACCTGCTGCTGAAGTTCGCGCAGGTAAGGGCTCCTCTGCTGGCCGCGCTGTTGGCCCTGTGGATCAGCCTGTGGGGGATGTACGGAACCTGGGCCGGATGGTCGACGGCCTTTCTCTACCAGTATGGCGAGGGCGGGGTCGTATGGGACCCCATCACTCTGATCGGCCTGATGATGACTGTGATCGAAGTGGGCGCCTGGAGCATCAAGGACTTCACCCCCACCGGTCCCCTACTTGCGGGCATCTGGGCACTCGAAGCGCTCATCATCGTGGGTGCCGCGCTGTTCGTCGGACGTTCCCAAGCCAGCGAGCCATACTGCGAGCGAACCGGGCTCTGGTATGCCACCGAGCTTGAGGGACAGATGCTCGAAGACCTCAGTGACGAGCAGCTGTTCAAGATGTGTGGCGACAACGCACTGATCGATCTGGCGGCCCGCCGACTCACCACCGCTGATGTGGTGTTGGTGGCCACGCTCAAGGTGGGACAGGGGCCGCCCGAGACCGGGGCACTGTCCTTCGAGCGGGTCACGGTCACGGTGGACAGCAAGGGCAAGAAGAAGGCCACCCGAACGGACATCCTCAAGCACTTCATGGTGCGCGGTCTGGCGCTCGAAGCCGCTCGGAAGATGCCCACTGCATTCCAGCAAGCCAACCAAGACGGTGACGGTGACGACGACTGAAGACTGTCCAGGTCGCGTCGCGCAGACTACGCTGGCGAGATGCGACACGTCTCGACACTTTTCTGGACCGCCCCCCTCTATGCATCCATCGGTCTGCTGACCCTGGCCTGCAACGACACCGTGAAGCTGGAGGCCGGCGGGCAAGCCACGGTCGACTCGGGCGAGCCGCCCGCCGACGAGGGCGACACCGACCCGCCCGATGACACCGACCCGCCCGATGACACCGACCCGCCCGATGACACCGACCCGCCTGACGACACCGGCGGCGACACGGGCGAAGAAGAAGAAGAAGAGCCCCCGCCCCCCCCGCCCCCCGAGCTGGTGCGCTTTGTGGCCCTGGGCGACGGCGGAGAGGGCAACGCCGACCAGTACGCTGTCGCAGCGGCCATGAAGACGGTGTGCGATGGCAAGGACGACGACCTTGGAGACGGCTGCAGCTTTGCGCTCTACCTGGGCGACAACTTCTACGACGACGGCGTGGACGGCGTCGACGACGACCAGTTCCAGGACAAGTTCGAGCTGCCCTATGCCGACATCGACTTCCCGTTCATGGTGGTGCTGGGCAACCACGACTACGGCGTCACCAGTCTTGAGCCGTGGAAGACCAACGCGCAGGTCGAGTACACCGCCTACTCCACCAAGTGGACGCTCCCCGACAACTACTACGAGTTCATCGAAGAACACGTGCAGTTCCTGGGTCTCGACACCAACGCCATCATGGTGGAGTCGATCCACGGAAACACGGGTCAAGACAGCTGGATCGACGACGCCATCGCCTTCGAGACTGGGGTCACTTGGCGCATCGCCTACGGCCACCACCCCTACCTGTCCAATGGCGAACACGGCAACGCCGGCGACTACGAAGGCACGGGGTGGCTGCCCGTTGTCAACGGAGAGTCGGTCAAGGAATTCATGGAGGACCACGTGTGTGGCCAGGTCGACGTCTACTTGAGTGGCCACGACCACAACCGCCAGTGGCTCGGAAACACCTGTGGCACCGAGCTCATTGTGGCGGGCGCTGCAGCGAAGACCACCGGGCTCGTACACCGTGATGGCAACAGCGTGCTGTTCGAAGACGACAGCACGGAAGGATTCCTGTGGGTGGAGATCCGCGACAACGTCTTCACGGGCGAGTTTTACGACAAGGAAGGCACCCTGCAGTTCACCCACACGCTCACGAAGTAGCTCAAATAGGTTTGCACCCGGTCTGGTTCCGGGTACAAAACACGCATGACTCTCGAGAGACGCGCCCCAACCACTCCAACGCCCAGCATCTGCTGCGAGTGTTGTTGTCTTGTTGGGGCTGCCTGAGTCGACGACCACATCGTCTGAGACCACGAGCCGCCCCGACCAACGGGCGGCTCGCTTGTTTCTGGGCTGCGCGAAGTCGGGGCATGGAGACACCTGATGTCCAGCCTGCCCCCCGTCCATGTCCTCTACGAAAACCCCGACTGGCTCCCGCCTCTGCTTGACGGCTTGGCAGCGGAGGGCTTCACCGACGTGCGTCCCATCGCGCTGGTGGATGGCCTCGTCGATCCCAACACGCCACCAGCCCAGGGCATCTGGATCAACCGCATCAGCCCGTCGTCGCACACCCGCGGACACAGCGCCACCATCGAGCTGGGCCGCGAGGTGCTGTACTGGCTGGAGGCCCACGGTCGCCGCGTGGTCAACGGCCTTGGCGCATTTGAGCTAGAGGTCAGCAAGTTCCGCCAGGACATCGTGCTGCAGCGCTTTGGCATCCAAACGCCCAAGACCGTGCTCGCCATCGGTCGCCGCCGCATCCTTGAAGCTGCAGCCCGCTTCGATGGTCCG
>Ga0315322_10001478_pt1 | contig 18233 bp, 12 predicted proteins | sample M110021515metaG_FD_203461 | JGI IMG/M metagenome (GOLD analysis project Ga0315322, IMG submission 203461) | Ammonia-oxidizing marine archaeal communities from Monterey Bay, California, United States - M1 100m 21515 | ecosystem: Environmental > Aquatic > Marine > Intertidal zone | place: USA...
CGATGGATTTCCTCGAGTATGGCCAATGGGTCGGAGTATGAAGTCTCGATCGTGACAGAAACGAAAAAGGGCTGGCCCGAAAGTACTGCGCGTTCGACCGCTTGCTTGAAAAACGCAAGCAAGTCGGTGGACTCGTCACAAAAGGATGGTGGTGGGTCAGTGAGTTCCTGGCTCATTGCTTTGCGGTACGGATTTTTGGGGAGCGACCGGGTCGTATCCACCGGGATGAAGTGGGTTGCATCGACCGATTCGGGCAAAGGTCATGTGAAAGGCCTTGAATAAATTGAAACGCTTGAAGCATTCGAGGGCATACTCCGAGCAGGTCGGGTGAAAACGGCAACGGGCATAGGGTCCGAAAATCAATTGTTTCAACGGGGAGATCAGCCGATAGGCTCGGATAAGCAAAACGAAGGGGAAGGCAAGCAACCTTCTGATCGGACTGGAATGACTTTTTTCTTCCACGGTGGGTATTTTATCCGAAGAAGTACGGATGGGCAAGGAGGGAGAAAGATCGGGTTCCGGATTTTCGTGATCTCCACTAAGAGTGAAATCAAGTGTTTGCCCGTTCCTTGGGCAATGCTTTGGATGAGATTTCCTCCTCGATGATGGAAATGAATTCATCAAGCGGACGGGTTCCGTCCAAGTCCGGGTTGTTCCGCGATCGGATCGAGACGTTCCCTTCATCGATCTCACGCTGGCCGAGAATAAGCATATGGGGAATCTTGTCCGTCTCGGCCTTTCGAATCTTAGCTCCGAGCTTCCCGGATTGTTTGTCTATGCTCGCCCGGAAGTTCTTACTCTTCAATTGGGCAAGGACTTCTTGAGCATTTTCCACCAATTCGTCGTTCATGGGAAGAATCCTAATTTGCTCGGGAGCCAGCCAAGTTGGGAAATTCCCCGCAAAATGTTCGATCAAAACCCCGCAAAAGCGTTCCATCGATCCAAAGGGCGCGCGGTGAATCATGACAGGTCTGTGGTCCTGATTGTCCGAACCGACGTAGGATAGGTCGAAGCGCTCGGGAAGGTTGTAATCAACTTGGACTGTACCAAGTTGCCACTCCCTCCCGATGACGTCCTTTACGACAAAATCGATCTTCGGCCCGTAAAAAGCGGCTTCTCCCAACTCTTCCTCGTAGTCGACCCCGAGGGTCTGGACGGCTTCCTTGAGCGCCTTCTCGGCTTTGTCCCAAGCCTCTGCATCGCCCACGTATTTGTCGGATTCCGGGTCGCGCAGGCTTACGCGCACCCGATAATCATCCATTCCAAGAACGGAAAAGACAAGCTTGACCAAGCCTAGGCATCCTTGGATTTCGTCCTGCAATTGCTCCTCGCGGATAAAGAGGTGCGCATCGTCTTGAGTAAAGCCGCGTACGCGAGTCATGCCGTTGAGTTCGCCGGATTGCTCCCAACGGTATACGGTTCCGAATTCGGCAAGCCTGATGGGCAGGTCGCGGTAGGAGCGTTGTTCGGATTTGAATATGCGGATATGCATGGGACAGTTCATCGGCTTGAGGAGGTATCCGTCGATCTCACCTTCTTCCAGCTTGTTCGAAAGCTCGGAGCAAGTACACCCTTCCTCCGCCAACGCCGAGAGGCAGTCTCGATGGATGATGGGAGGGTATTGGGAATCCTGATAATACGGGAAGTGTCCGGACGTCCGGTAAAGCTCGAGCTTTCCCACGTGAGGAGTGAAGACTTGAGAGTATCCTTGCTTGTTGAGCTCGGAGGAAATGAAACTTTCCAACTCTTGGCGAATGACCGCCCCATTGGGTTTCCAAAGAACCAGACCTTGTCCGACCATTTCATCAATGTGGAACAACCCGAGATCCTTCCCAACGTTCCTATGGTCTCTTTTTTTCGCTTCCTCCAAACGATCGAGGTGCTCCTTCAGTTCGTCCTTGGTTGCGAAAGCGGTCCCGTAGATGCGCTGGAGTTGCTTGTTTTCGGCATCTCCTCGATGGTACGAACCTGCGACCTGGAGGAGCTTGAAAGCTTTGATCTTCTTGGTGTAGGAGACGTGCGTCCCTGCGCAAAGATCGGCAAATTCCCCGTTCCTGTAGAATGAGATCGCCTCGCCTTCGGGGATGTCTTCAAGTCGGCCGAGTTTATAGGTTTCCTGCCCCATTTCCTTGATCATCCCAATTGCTTCCTCGCGCGAAACTTCGATTTTCTCGAATCTTTGGTTTTCCTTGATGACTTTCTTCATCTCGGCCTCGATGGCCTCGACTACTTCAGGGGTGAAGGGGATTTCCGAATCAAAATCGTAGTAAAAACCGGAATCCGTCGGCGGGCCGATGTCCAATTGAGTATCCGGGTACAGTCGAAGAACCGCGGTGGCGAGGACGTGAGCGGCGGAATGCCGGATTTCTTCCAGTGGAGTCATTTCCTTCATGATTGAAAGAGTACTACTTTCGCAAGGCGGTTCCTGCAACGCCAAAGGGGGCGTTTATTCCTCGAAGTCAATGTTCGGACGCAACCATTTGATGGCTTCTTCGACGGACCATCCTTTTCGCTCGGCGTAGTCGGTTACCTGATCCTTGCCCAAGGAACCCACGCTGAAATAACGAGATTCAGGGTGAGAGAAGTATAGCCCCGAAACGGAACATCCGGGGTTCATTGCCCGTGATTCGGTTAATTCCAACCCGATTTGATCCTTTACGGAAAGAAGGTCCCAGATCAGGTCCTTTTCCGTATGGTCGGGTTGACAGGGGTAACCGGATGCCGGACGGATGCCTTGGTATTTTTCCTTGATCAAGGCTTCGTTGTCCAAGTTCTCATCCGTTCCGAATCCCCACCATTCCCGCACCTTCTTGTGGGTGTATTCGGCCATAGCTTCGGCAAACCGGTCCCCGAGGGCCTTGGTCATGATGGAGTTGTAGTCATCGTTTTGACTTTCGAATTCACGGGCAAGGTTTTCAACGCCTTCCCCTGCGCACACGGCAAATGCACCCAGATAATCGACTCTGCCGGAATCCAGAGGGGCGACGTAGTCGGCCAGACAAAGCTGAGCTTGTTTGCCCGCTTCCTGTTGGCGCCTAAGGAAATGAAAATCTCCGATCCGTTCGGTTTTCTTTTCGTCCGCGAAGACGGCGACGTCGTCCTGTACGGAGTTGGCGGGCCAGAGCCCGACCATTCCTTCGCAGGTAAAGAGTTTCTCATCGATGATGCGGGAGAGAAGAACTTGGGCATTCTCATAAAGCTTTTTAGCTTCGTCGCCGACTCCTTGGCGGTCAAAAATCGCCGGGTAACTCCCCTTGAGTTGCCAAGCCCAGAAAAAGGGAGACCAATCAAAGAACGTAAGAACCTCTTCGAGATTCGCTTCGACCTTGCTCGCACCCAATTTTAGCGGATCGAGCGTAGCGATCTCTTGTTTATCCCAGTCGAATGACGATCCTCGCTCTCGAGCCTTTTCAAGGGCCAATAGCTTGCTTTCGTCCTTGTTCTTGTGCCTGATGCGGTCTCTTTCCTGTTTTTCGCGGAGTTCACGAACGTATTCTTCCCGCTTTTCAAGGTTCGTGAGCTCGTTGCATACGTTGACTACCAGAGACGCATCGGGTACCTGGACGACGGGCTGCTCGTAATGAGGCGCGATCTTGATGGCGGTGTGGGCGCGGCTCGTGGTTGCTCCTCCGACGAGCAAGGGGATGTCCAAGCCCAGGTTCTGCATTTCCTTGGCGTTGTGGATCATCTCGTCAAGCGAGGGGGTTATGAGTCCGCTCAAGCCCAGTACGTCGGCCCCGTGTTCATGAACGGCTTCTAAAATCTTATCGCACGAAACCATGACACCAAGGTCAATTACGTCCCAATTGTTGCATGCAAGGACAACTCCGACGATATTCTTTCCGATGTCATGAACGTCACCCTTGACGGTGGCAATGACCATGGTTCCTCTTTTGGATCCAGCCTCTTTTTCAGCCTCCATGAAAGGTTCGAGGTAGGCCACGGCCTTTTTCATAACCCTGGCGCTTTTGACTACTTGAGGAAGGAACATCTTTCCTTGTCCGAACAAACTTCCGACCACCTTCATTCCATCCATCAAGGGACCCTCGATCACTTCGAGCGGTCGGCCTAGTAACTTCCTGGCTTCCTCGGCGTCTTTTTCAGCGAAATCACCTATTCCCTTAACCAATGCGTGGGTAAGTCTTTCGCCAACAGGTTTCTTCCTCCAGGTCAGATCCGGACCCTCGCTCTTGCGTTTTGTGTTTTGATCCTTGATCTCTTCCGCATGCTCGAGCAGGCGGTCTCCCGCTTCTGCATCCTTGTTCAGAATGACCTCTTCGACGCATTTTCTAAGATCGGGGTCGATTTCGTCGTACACCCCCAACATTCCCGCATTCACGATGCCCATGTCCAGACCGGCTTGGCATGCGTGGTAGAGAAAGCACGCATGCATGGCTTCGCGGACCAAATTATTCCCACGGAAAGAAAAGGATACGTTGCTGATGCCACCGCTTGTCCGGGCATGCGGGCAGCGAAGTTTGATCTCCCGGACAGCTTCGATGAAATCGATTCCATAGGTGTCGTGCTCGGACATGCCTGTGGCCAGAGTTAGAACGTTGGGATCAAAGATAATGTCTTCGGGAGGAAAACCGACCTCGTCAACGAGTGTTTTATAGGCCCGCTCGCAAATCCTCACTTTGTCGTCCAAGGTAGCGGCTTGGCCTTTCTCGTCGAATGCCATTACAACTACTGCCGCACCATAGCGCATGGCCAGACGAGCTTGCGATTTGAATAATTCGGGTCCCTCTTTCAAGCTGATCGAGTTGATGATGCATTTGCCTTGAATGACCTTGAGCCCAGCCTCGATTACGGACCATTTCGAGCTGTCTATCATGATGGGAACTTTCGAAATATCCGGTTCGGAAACAACCAGGTTTAGGAATCGGGCCATACAGGCTTCCCCGTCCAAAAGGGCGGCATCAAAATTTACGTCGATCACGTTGGCTCCGTTTTCCACCTGTTGTTTGGCAATTTTGATGGCGGATTCGTAATCCTCGTTCTCGATCAACTTACGGAAGCGGGGGGAACCGGTCACGTTGGTTCTTTCTCCAACCATCATCAGGGAACTTGCTTTTCCCTTTAGCTCAAAAGGCTCCAGACCACTGAGGCGAAGCGCTGGGTCAATATCCGGTCTTTCCCTCGGCCCGAATTCGGAAAGTTGCTCGGAAATGGCATGAATATGATCGGGTGTCGTTCCGCAACAACCACCGGCCAAATTGAGCAATCCGTCCTTTGCGAAGACGGACAGCGAGGAAGCCGTGTCTTCGGGTTTCTCATCATAGCCTGTTTCCGAAAGCGGATTGGGCAACCCGGCATTGGGATAGCAATGGACGAAGCAATCTGCGTTTTTTGACAAGGCCTGTAAGTACGGGCGCATGGCGTCAGCTCCCAAGGCGCAGTTTAATCCGACTCCCAAGGGTTTCGCATGGGCGATCGAGTTCCAGCATGCTTCCGTTGTCTGCCCTGAAAGAGTCCGTCCTGATGCATCCGTGATGGTGATCGACATGATGACGGGGATACGCTTCCCCATGGATTCGAAGTAGCTTTCGATAGCAAAGATAGCGGCCTTGAGGTTGAGCGTGTCGAAGGTCGTTTCCGGCAGGAGTACATCCACGCCACCTTCGATCAATGCTTTTGTCTGGGCAAAGTACGCTTCCACCAATTCATCAAAATGGACGTTTCTTAGGGAAGGATCGTTTACGTCGGGAGAAAGGGAAGCGGTGCGATTGGTCGGTCCTATTGCGCCGGCCACGAACCTGGGTCGGGAAGGGTCCTTGGTCATGGCTTCGTCAGCGGCCTCCCGGGCAAGTTTCGCTGCATGGAGATTGAGCTCGGGTACAATCTCTTCCAAATTGTAGTCAGCCATTGCAATGCTTGTTGCGCTGAAGGTATTGGTTTCGACCATGTCGCTTCCTGCCTCGAAGTAAGATCGATGAATGTTGCGAATGATTTCAGGACGGGTCAGGCAAAGGAGGTCATTGTTTCCCTTTAAATCAATTCCGTGATTCTTGAAGTGCTCTCCTCGAAAATCGGCTTCCTCCAGTTTCTCTTGCTGGATCATGGTGCCCATCGCTCCATCCAAGATCAATATGCGCTTGGTTAAAAGTTCCTCCAGATCAGCCCCGGATGGTTTTGTTTTTGAAAAGTCCGCCATAAACGTATCAACATATCATGATATCTTGATATGTTTTTGCAAACCGAAAAGAGGCTGTTTCAAGTTGGTGGATGAAATTGTTGAATTGCTTTGCTTATTTCCCGTGAATTGTTTAACCTGAATGCTTTTTACGGGACGTAGCGTAGTCTGGTTAGCGCGCCTGCTTTGGGAGCAGGAGGCCGTGAGTTCGAATCTCACCGTCCCGACCATTCCAAGTTATCGGTATGGTTGACATCCGAAACTTTGATTTTCATGGATACTGCCGAATTTACAATCGAGACTTTGCAACTCTCTCCGCATGAGGAAGGCGGTTGGTATCGGAGGACTTTCGAATCTTCTCACCGAATGGATTCCGGGTCGGGGAAGCGTCCTAGCAGTACTTCCATTCTCTACCTGCTGAAAAAAGATGAAACTTCCCGGCTTCATTCCCTTGCTTCCGATGAAATATGGTACTTTCACAGGGGCAACCCCATCGAGCTGCATTCTTTCCATAAAGGGAGATACAGTAGGGAAATGCTTGGGGATTCATGCAGGCTTTCTGAAGTTCCGCAGTTAATCATCCCCGCAGGGACCATTTTCGGAGCGATCCCTTGCGGGGATTACGGCTACTCCCTGATTAGTTGTTCGGTCACTCCGGGCTTCGTTTATGAAGATTTTTTCTGGCCAGACATTGACCAACTGGTGAGAGATTACCCCTCGAACTCAGACTTGATCCGGAAGTTAGCTTAGCCCGAGTAATGGAAATCATCTCCTTTGGCGGCAAAAAGATTATTCAATCGATAGTTCCCGGTTGGCAAAGTTGGGTTCCTCGATTGCTCGATGAAATCTTGGCGAACCGAGACAATATGGAACATTCTCACAAGATCATGGGGCGATGGGAAAATTCATACTTGCCGGTTGATAGTGTTCCAACCATTCGCAAACCGATGCGTTATGCCCGTGATTTGGGTAAGGCCGAACTGAAAATATCTTCGGCGATTTTGTTCGAACCCCTCCCATTTTCCAAAAAAACGCATCCCCCCTTTTGGTTTAACTTAGGACTCCCCGGTGCCCAAACCGGTGTGCATGACCATGTCAGTTTATCCGTCCTTTCAGCCGTCACCTATTTATCTTGTGAAGAAAATTCGGGCAATTTGTTCTTTGTCTCCGAAGGGGAGGAAGATTTTGAGATTTGTCCTGAAGTTGGCAAGCTCCTGCTCTTCGATCCTTCAATGAAACATGGCGTTCGCGAGAATTTTTCAGGGAGTGAGAGGGTTTCATTCGCTTTTAACCTTTTTCCATTCCCCCTTCCCGCTGAGTTTTTATGATAATTATCTTGTCGATTCAGCAAGTTTTTCGACAGCCTTGTTTTTTTAAATTTGAATCGATTATCGTTGTGATTGAGTCGTTAACGTACCAAGTTTGCATCCACGAATTTGTTTGTCCTATATATAATTCTTGATGACCCAACCAACTGATTCCTTTGAAGAGATCGAATCTGCCGTCGTCCGCTTTGCGGGCGATTCCGGAGACGGTATGCAGACCGTGGGTGAAAGGTTCACCGACTCAAGCGCCTTTGCCGGTAACGATATCGCAACGCTACCCGATTTCCCTGCCGAGATTCGCGCACCCGCTGGAACCCTTGCAGGAGTTTCGGGATTCCAGTTGCAGTTCGGTAGTCGGGAGATCTTGACTCCCGGTGATGCCCCGGACGCCTTGGTCGCCATGAACCCCGCGGCGCTCAAGGCCAATATAGATGATCTGCCCGAAGGCGGGATGCTGGTGGTGAACATTGATTCGTTTAACAAGATGAATTTGGCCAAGGCCGACTATGAGAACAATCCCCTTGAGGATGAGGATTTCCGTAACAAATACCATCTGGTCGAACTCGACTTGACCAACCTTACCAAAGAGGCTCTTTCGGAAAGTCCGCTCAAGCCTGCGGAAAAGGTTCGTTGCAAGAACTTCTTCGCCCTGGGTTTCATGTACTATGTTTATGGCCGCCCGCTGGAACCAACCTTGAAGTTTTTTGAGGAGAAGTGGGCCAAGCGACTGCCTGACGTGGCTGAAGCAAATTCCCTCGCCCTTAAAGCCGGGAACAACTTGGGCGATACCATGGAGACAGCCCGTAATCGTTACCAAGTCTCCAAGGCGGCTGTTCATCCAGGGGTTTATCGCAAGATTTCCGGTAACGAAGCGGCGGTTTATGGCTTGGTTGTCGCAGCCGAAAAGGCGAACAGGGAATTACTTTATTCGGGCTATCCGATAACGCCTGCTTCCCCGATTTTGGAAGGTTTGTCCCACTTGAAGAAATTCGGAGTCAAATGTGTTCAGGCTGAAGATGAGATAGCTGCCATCGGGGTAGCTATTGGAGCGAGTTTTGCAGGGGATCTTTCGGTGTGCGCAACGAGTGGTCCGGGAATGTGCTTGAAGAGCGAATTCATCGGTTTGGCCTCCATTACCGAGTTGCCCCTCATTATCTGCAACATCCAAAGGGGTGGACCAAGTACCGGCTTGCCAACCAAGACGGAGCAAAGCGATCTTTTGCAGGCCCTGTTTTCTCGTCATGGAGATTGCCCTCTCCCTATCGTGGCCGCTCATTCGCCATCCGATTGCTTCGATTGCGTGATAGAGGCTGTTCGCATAGCCATTACTTATATGACCCCCGTTATCTTCTTGAGCGATCTTTACGTTGCGAATGGAGCCGAACCTTGGCTTGTTCCGAACATAGGTGATTTGCCCGAGATAGAGAATTCCTTCGCCAGCACGGAAGAAGAATACGTAATTTATCGCAGAGATAGCGAGACGCTTGCCAGAAAGCAGGCTATTCCCGGACAGGTGGGGTTGGAACACAGAATCGGTGGCTTGGAGAAAAGCGAGGATGGCAGCGTGAGCTATGATCCGGACAACCACGAGCAAATGACCCACTTGCGCGAACAAAAGGTTGCGGGCATTTCCAAAAGTTATGGTCCCTGCGAAGTGCTTGGCGATTCACAGGGAGATCTTCTCGTGATCGGTTGGGGCGGCACCTATGGGGCAATTTCCTCTGCGGTAAGGCTTCTGCGGGATGAAGGTTATGCCGTAAGCAACGTCCATTTGAGGCATCTCAATCCCTTGCCCGACGATTTGGGAGAAATCATGGGGCGTTTCAAGAAGGTTGTCGTACCGGAGCTTAACTTGGGGCAGTTAAGCTTCGTTTTGAGGGCAAAGTACTTGGTTGACGTGATTTCTTATGGAAGAGTGCAAGGAAAGCCATTCAAGGTTTCGGAATTGCAACAAAAGTTTCTTGAACACCTCGCGTGAAGGCTACCATTGAATTTTCATGAGCACTACGACTACTGAAGAAAACGTTCTTACCAAAAAGGATTTTGTAACACCAAATGACGTGCGCTGGTGCCCGGGTTGCGGAGATTACACGATCTTGAATGCGGTACAGCGGACATTACCTGAGCTTGGGATTCCCAAGGAAAACTTTGTCGTGGTCAGTGGCATCGGATGTAGCAGCAGGTTTCCCTACTACATGAATACTTACGGGTTTCATACGATCCATGGCAGAGCCCCGACCGTCGCCACCGGCATAAAGGTTGCGAATCCAGATTTGTCGGTTTGGATGGTGACGGGAGATGGGGACGGCTTATCCATCGGAGGTAATCATTTGCTTCACCTTCTCAGGCGGAATCTCGATATTACCGTTCTTCTTTTCAATAACCGCATTTATGGTCTGACCAAGGGCCAATACAGTCCGACTTCCGAGGTGGGAAAAAAGACCAAAAGCACGCCTCTTGGTTCGGTGGATCACCCCGTGAACCCACTTGTATTTGCCTTGGGCAGCGAGGCGACTTTTGTTGCCCGAACTCTCGATACGGACATGAAGCACATGGTTGAAACCTTCAAGGCAGCTCATGCCCACAAAGGCACTTCTTTTGTCGAGGTTTTTCAAAATTGCGTGATTTTTAACGACAAGACCTTTGAATCCGTGACTGCCCGCGAGTTCAAAGGCGATCAGCTTCTCGTCCTCAAGGAAGGCGAACCCTTGGTTTTTGGCAAAGAGATGGACAAGGGGATCAAGTTGAATGGATTGGATCCTGAAATCGTTTCCCTAGGGGATGGCGTTTCCGAGGAAGACCTCCTTGTGCATCAACCTGGCAATCCAAACACCGCTTATGCCACTATCTTGGCCCAGATGACCCACCCGGCTTTTCCTACGCCCATCGGTGTTCTTCGTCAACTACAGGGTCGTGAAACTTATGATGAGGCCTTGTGTCAACAGGTTGAAAACGCTCGCTCGCAAGGAGAGGGGAATTTACAGGGATTGCTCACAGGGAAGAATTCCTGGGTGGTGGAAGGCTGAGAGATTTGGAAAAATTTGGGGAAAAGCAGACGCATTGCCAATTGACATAACTAATAATTCTTAAAATAGAAACATATGGACTTCATCGACAATCCTAGCTTTGGTCATAGTAAATTCAAACTGCCGGTCTTTCTTGTTCCGGTCGTCATGTTTGCCGTTTTGGCTTTGGGCATATGGGCGTCCAAGCTTTATGTAGCTGGCGTACTAGATCATCATTCGCATTCCGAGTCTCATTGATCTGTTCTGAGCTCTCCGGTCCTGTCGATAGACTAATCGTTCTTTTGATCCTCGGGCGGGTCGACTATCTTGTCTACGGGACTTCCTTTTCTCCATAGACCTTGGTAGGTTATGACTCCTTTCCGGGAAAACAAAGTTCCGAATCCGTCTTCGAGGCCATACTTGAAGGAGCCTTGGTAGATTTTCCCGCTTTTCGAAAGCCTTTCCCCAAAGCCGTGAGGCTCGTTGTTTTCGATTTCCCCATGATAGGAGTCTCCGTTGGCAAATGTCAGACGCTTTTTCTTTTTTCGGGACTTGTCTGGGGTCGGAGTTCCTGGAGATGCGGAGAGAGTTGGTCTCAAGCGATCAACTGTGCTGATGACTTGCTTTTTTTCCTCTTCTTTTAAAGTGGGAAGCACTTTTTCAAGGCGCCATTTGGCTTGAGGTTCAGAGAGTTCTTCGGCCAATTTAAGCCAAGCTACCGATTCAATTGGCTTTTTAAGGATGATAAGAGTGTCAGCTAGTCCGATCATGGATAAGGTGTCTCTCTTATACGCTCCTTTGCTAAACCATTTTTCTGCGAGGAAAGCGTTTCCTGCAGTCCCCTTTCCTTCAAGGTATGCAAAACCCAAATACCGACACGCCATGGGGATCTCTTGCCTCGCAGCCATCGTCATCCAGTAGACGGCTTCCTTTTCATCTTTTTGATGACCTCTCGAAAAATGGAAGCCAAGCTTTACCTGAGACAAGGCATGACCTTCAAGGGCTTTGAGTTTCAAATCCTCTGTTGTTATTCCCCAGGCGTATCCGGCCGAGGAAACCATCATGATAATCAAGAAAGATATTCTGGGAAGATAAAGCATTTTCAACTTTTCCAACTTTCTTGACCACTCGAGGGGCAATACAGGCTAAATTTACTTGGAGTCCTTTCCAAATGCCCACATCTGCAGGTTGTCGTCCGTCGGGGCATCACCAATCAACGCATTGAATTTACCTTTCAAGCGAAGTTGCTGGTAGTAAATTGCGAGGGAAATCTTTTTCATGCTTGGCAAAGGTTTAGGAAAGGAATTGATCAACCGACTTGATTTCAGCATGAGCAAAAGATCGATGTCATAGGCATTTCCCAACTTTGAAGGCGAACCCACTACCATTATCAACCTGCCACTCTTGATTGCCTTTGACTGACCTTCCTGAGGCTTGATCGTCCCTTTGCCTTCCAAGGGAATGCACTTGAAGCCTCCGTTGCTTGTACATTCTATAATTGCGGTCATCTTGCCCTTCAGTGAAACAGCAGCCTTTTCCGATTTGAGGGTGATTTCAGAATGATCGCTCAAGCAGATCAGCATGCTCCCTGAAAAAATTTTCACGGTTTCATTACTAACGGATTCCAAAACCGTCATGGAACCCAACCTTATTAGAATGGATTCATTCGTTACTTCTGCCAGTGACTTTTCACCGGTGCAAATCAATGAGTCCTGCGACAGGGTGGCATTGACTTCCGCATCAGCAATCGCAGATTCTCCAATCAAGTCTTTGCGTATTAACTCAACTTTCCCTTCTGCATATGAGCAAGAAAAGGAACTGGTTCGGTTGGGATTCGAAAGCAAGACAGAACCCGCGCAGAGTAGCGCGAAAACCCAATAGCAAACCGAAGAGTACAACCGTTTAGAAGCTTTTGTTGATTCCTAGCGAAATACCGCCATCAGAGCTCTCGAAATCAAAGGGCAATCCAGTGGTGCCGCCCTTGGAATCTCTCTTCGAATACCCCCCAAACAAGCTGATGGTGAAATTTTCAGTAATGGGGTAATCAACTTTTAGGGAAAGCGAATGGATCAGATCCTTTCTTCCGTCATTGGAAGAGGTCGCGCCTTCGGTGTACGTCTTGTGCGTCGCGCTATAGCGGGGGGTTATGATAAAGTCATTGTATGCGTAACGGATTGCCACGGAACCGGTTACGTCGATGTTTTCCAGTTCCTTGAAACTTGTTCCGAAAACAGGATCCGAGTCAGATTTGTGGATTCCTCCGGAGATGTCAAAAATAGCCAAGGCGTTTTCATTGATCCCGATCATGCGCATGGCTCCAACGTTTGGGTAAAATTCCTTATAGGTTTCCTCTTTGGTTGCTTCGCTCTTATCCGACGCATAGCTAACTCCTGCCCGAAATGCCCATCCGCTCGTATGCTGAGCGAGAAGTAAACCGTAAGCACTTGTTGAAAAGAAGTCCAACCCATCGAGTCCGCTTTCCAGGTATTTGGTCGAAGTCCAGCTAACTCCCGCATAGGGAGTGATGACCGCATCATCGACCTCTATGGGAGAGAAACTCGCTCCACCGTAGACCGTGTTCATCCACATTGCTGTTTCGATGAAATTGATCTTGTCGGCTGAAGACAGAGGGTTGTCCTTGTAAAGATACTTCGTGTCAAAGCCAGCGAAGGTCGAGATATTTTCCGTCTTCAGGAAAATCGGACGTTGGGCGCCGGCGTCACTGGCATCCACGTTTGCCGCGTTGCCTGAACCTGGATTTGCCACGGATGCCGGTGGCACCGTTGGTCTTTCGGTTACGGTTGGGTCAACGGCTTGGGCTAGCATGGATGACGCGGATGCTACGAATAGCGTGAGAATAGCAGTATGATTCATATCGTTTTGATGTAATCCTTGAGGATTTGAGACTCGAAAGAATGAAGGGGGTAGGGGTTAGAACTTCTTGATCTGAACAGCTGGAGTGCCATTAGGCTGGACCTTGTTGGTCGCCCAATATCCGGGGGAGCCGTTGAAGGAACTTTGTTGTAGAAGGGTTGCTCCGTGTTTTACGTTCTCCATGTTCACTCCCCCGACAATGGGATTGGCGAACTGATTGAAACCAATCGTTCCGTCGCGACTCCTCAAAGTGACTTCAGCGGTATTCGGGAAAACGACGTTTCTCAAGTTAATCGTTGCCGCTTCCATGTAAACGTCGTCCACGCGTCCGGTAATTTGCAGCCCATTGATTTGAATGAGGTTGTGGGCATAGAGGTATACGTTGTCCGGATCGGAGTTCACGCCTCCGGTGCCAACCGAGAGTGTGTTTTGTTGAGCCGTGTTCGTGCCGATATGCAAATCCTTGAGCGTGCCTATTGCAAGGTTTCCTCCGGTCTGGATGGAAACGTTTACCATCCTTATGGTGTCTTCCGCACCAAGCGCGAGGTTGGAACCGGAGTTGGTAATGGATACAACGGGAGGGTTGTCGTAGTGGGCGTGGTTTCCTGAAGCGGAATACTCGGACCTGAAGTAGAGATCGTCAGCGGCACCAAGAACCGTGGCGTGGTTTTCCGTAGTATTTACGTTATCAAAGTTGAGGTTTCCCTTTATGATCATGTCCTTGGCTGCGCCAATGACATGAATTTCTCTGGTTCCCGCTGGGAGTTTCTCATTAATGTCAATTTCGGCACCTGGGTCGAAAGCAATGTTGGCACCAGGTTGAAGGAAGACCTTTGAGGTTGGAAGGGCAAATACGCTGTTTGAGGTTTTGGATGGTCCGAGAGAACGGGCTCCGAGCTGAGCGAGAAACTGTTGGTAATAGCTTGTGTTCGGCTGAACTGAACCACTCAGGCTTGCGGTACCACCGAATGCTACGTGATTCGCACCCAATACCGCATCAGCAAGAACCGAGCCCTGGGATCCGAGGGCACCGTATTTTGCAAGGATGCGAACCAATTCAAAATTATAACCACTTTGGCTGAGGTTTTGAACGGTTACGTCAGGTGGCAAGCTTGCTTCGCTTTGAATCGTTCTGTCCGTAAGAAGGAGTTCGGCAACCTTGACCGCATTCTCAATTGCAACATTCAGACCGGTTTGATACTTGGCTTCATCTCTTACGGCTTTGGCGGCTGTATCTATTTCGGCATTAGAAGAAAGCGGTATTTTTGCACCGGCATGATCGGAAAGCGAGGTGCCTGCTTGTTGTGCGGTCGCAAGTTCATCCTTTGTGCTGGTTGCAACAGCTGTCAGGGCGTCGCCGGCGAGGGCGAGCGCGTCATTAATGTTGTAGCCAGCAGCAACTGCTTTTGCTCTGTGGGCACCTTCTTGCGCTACGTTTGCTATGTTAACCGAACCGGCCAGCGTAGTCAAAGCCACTGCCTCCATCGTATCGTAGTTGAGCAAATCATCTCCGGCAATGGCATTAACGCTCGTCAAAATGGAGGCGATGTCCTTCCCATCGGTTCCACCAGGGGCATAAGCGGCGACCACTTTGGCTTTTCTTCCCACGTCCTTGACGGCGGCAAGGTCTACCGAAGTGGCGAGAGCGGCCATATCAGCTGGCTTCAAATCCTTCAGGGCGGTCAAGTGGCCGGCTTCAAGGGTTTGAACGTTTGTCATGATGGAAGCCAAGTCGGCACCTGCTCCTGACTTGTCTTTGTACACCTTGGCCACTTCAGCCTTGGTTGCGAACTGGTCGATCTGAGCGATGTCACCACCGGTGGCAATCGTGGCCATGTGCGTCGGATCAAGTTCCTTAAGGGCGGAAAGGTTGTCGGCATCAAGGTTCGTCTGCAAGGAGGTCACGATGGACGCAAGGTTTGCAGCCGCTCCACCAGCGTCCTTGTATACCTTTGCAACTTCCGCCTTGGTCGCAAACTGATCGACCTTGGCAATGTCTCCCCCGACGGCGATAGTTGCCATGTGTGAGGGATCAAGATCCTTTAATGCGGTCAAGTTGTCCGCATCGAGGTTGGTCTGCAGAGAAGTCACGATCGTAGCCAAGTCTGCCGCAGCGCCTCCGGCGTCCTTGTAAACCTTGGCAACCTCTGCCTTGGTGGCAAACTGATCGATTTTCGCAAGTCCGTCGGCCGCAATCGTCTTCATGTGGTTAGGATCAAGACCTTTAAGGGATGCCAAGTTGTCCGTATCCAGCGTATTGGCTTGGGCAATCACATTGGTGATGGCACTGGCTTCGCCCAAATCACGGTAAACCTTCACAACTTCGGCTTTGGTGGCGAATTGATCGATTTTGTCTAGATTCGGGGTTCCGGCCAAGGAAGTCATATGGGTTGCCTCCAACTCACCAAGAGCCGAAAGGCTGTCTTTGTCTAGTTTAACGACCGCGGTGTTCACAATGGTGGATAAATCTGTACCAGTTGCGGCGAAGGTTTTAACGACGGTGGATCTCGTCTGAAATTGCTTGACCAAGGTCTTTACGTTTCCGCCACTTTGCGATTTGTCGGCGAGCTTCTTCAGATTGGATGACCCGAGGGCAACGGCGTCGGTTGCCGAAAGACCGGCGTTGACAGCAGTGCTGACAGGGTTGCTTTCTACAGCGCTTGATACTGCAGGGGCTGGCGCTGCGGCTCCGGTTACCAAAGATGCTGCTGCGGGAGCTGCTGCGGGAGCTGCTGCGGGAGCTGCTGCGGGAGCTGCTGCGGGAGCGGTTTCCCCTCCGGCTGCGGGAGCGGCTTCCCCTCCGGCTGCGGGAGCTGCTTCCCCTCCGGCTGCGGGAGCGGCTTCCCCTCCTTCGGCTGCGGGAGCGGTTTCCCCTCCTTCGGCTTCCGCCTCGTTCTGCCCCGAAAGAGAGGTCAGGAAAAAGACCATTGAGGCTATTGCGATCAGGTGTGGACGAAACAGTAATTTTGACATAATGAGGTTAGGTCTAGGATAAATAAGGGTTTCCGAACTAATAATCTTTGAACAATGTGTCTAATTATAGCAATAAATTTCTTTGAAATTATTAAATATTGGTGCCGAGGGCGAGAGTTGAACTCGCACGTCCTTGCGGACACTAGAACCTGAATCTAGCGCGTCTACCAATTCCGCCACCCCGGCAAAGGGTTTGATTATTAACTGTTTACGCAGCGCTATGACGCGCTCCGATTTTGACGATTTCACTACTTTGCAACGAAATGTTGCAAAGTTGAGAAAGAAATCCCTTACAAATCAGCCAACCGCTAACAGAATAAGTCAATATGAACCTCCCATCCAAAAATCTTAAAATAGGTGGTCCGCAATTGTCGGGCTTGAAAGAAATCTTCATCGTCAAAGGAACGGTGCATTATCCTGAGAAATCGTATTTGCGCAAGCGTTTTGATTCGAGGACGAGCGCTCAGAACTACGTGACCGAACTGGACCGCACCTATATTAATTCAATCGGCGGGGGCGAAACCAGGCAGACAAAAATCTCCTTTGAACAGGAAGAGGAGTATCACCTTGCTCGGGAGATCCTGAACCAAGTGGAGTCGGACCGCCCGATTTCATTTGTCGAGGCCGTGTCGTTCTACGCCCAAAATTATCAGGTGGGCGGTTACAAGAAGATAAAACTGAGTGAAGCTCTTGAGAAATACATTGAAGAGCTCAACAAGCGGACGGTTACAAAAGAGTATGTCAAATCCACGATAAACCGTCTGCGTCGCTTTTGCGACGCCTGGAAGGGCGACAAGATTTATGTAAGCGACTTCGACCACCACGACATCAAGAGCTGGATCCGTTCGGAAAAGGGTGACAAGCGGACGCCGTGGTCCTTCGAGCGAGGACTCAGAAACAAGAAAGGAATCTCTCAGACCGAAAGAAGGAATGAATGGGCAGCTCTTTCGGGTTTCTTCAAATTCGCTTACGTCGACCTCGAGGCAATCCCGACCAAGATCTTCGAGAAGGTATCCCCGCCACCCAAGGACCACCCCCGACCTCAGGCCTACACCCACGAGGAGGCCCGCAGGATAATCGAATCAGCGGCCAAGTACGACGAGCTGATCAAGAAGTCGCCAGCTCGTACCGGAAGGAAGCTGCCGGAGGGAACCGTCGTGGTGCCTTACTTTGCTCTGGGGCTCTTCTCCGCCATCCGCCCCGAAGAGGTGCGGCGGCTTGACTGGAGCGACTTCGCTTGGAACGAGAGCGGCAAGGTCGAGGTCACGATCAACGCGAAAGGGAAGGGCGGCTCGACCTTCAGGACCATTACCCTCCCAGAGACGTGCGTTGAGTGGATCAAGCCCTACAGGCAGGACTCCGGGTCCGTGGCCCCACACTACTGGATCAAGAACACCCAGAGGGTCTACGCCATCGCGGGCTACCGAGCCCATCGAAGCGTGGTCACGAGGAACGCTTCCTCCGCCTGGCCGGAGCTTACCGAACTGATCGGGGACCCGACGGCAGAGGACAAGGGCAAGCCCATCCACGACGGCCTGCGCCACACGGCTGTTACCTTTCGCCTCAAGGTGATAGAGGACGACCGGAAGGTCGGACTCTGGGCCGGGCACTCACCTCAGGTCCAGCACAGCCACTACAAGGCCCTTGCGACGGAGGGACAGGCTCAGGCGTTTTGGAAGATCCTGCCTGAGGGCGTTGACTGGCGGGACGTGATTAAGGAGAAGGAAACGAGGGAGTTCCTCGAGAAGACTTTCTGACCAAGAGGGTCGTCATCTTCGGGTGGCGGCCCTCACCCTTTGGGGGTTAGTCTTTGACTCGTTCGCCGTCCTTGTAGGTTCCGCGACCCGATTCCGTCCCGTCCTCGTTGTACCAAACCGAAACCCCATTCCCATCCTTCAAATTGGTCACGGGACACTTCTCGCC
>Ga0315322_10001482_pt1 | contig 18216 bp, 15 predicted proteins | sample M110021515metaG_FD_203461 | JGI IMG/M metagenome (GOLD analysis project Ga0315322, IMG submission 203461) | Ammonia-oxidizing marine archaeal communities from Monterey Bay, California, United States - M1 100m 21515 | ecosystem: Environmental > Aquatic > Marine > Intertidal zone | place: USA...
CCGATGACGGCATCGGGGGTGCCGGGGCGCTCACGCTGACATACGGTGACACCATTGGTGACCTCCTGTTGTCTTCAACCGGTGGGCTGGTGGGTTCGGTGCTGGCGGTTCGCTGGTTGGGTCCCCGTCGGTAGATCCATAGCGGCGCCACACATGCGGCGACTCGAGACGACAGTGCCTCCACTCATTTGGATGCTCGCGGGTGGGCTTGTGTCCTGGCTCGATTGTGGTGAGCGCCCAACGCGGAACGGCCGCCCCGTGGTGAGCGGGACGGCCGTTTGAGGTCACCCGCTGGTGAGGCGGGTGGGGTGTTGAGTTTGGTGGACTAGAAGTCCTCGTCGAAGGACACGTCGCCCTCGACACCGACCTGGTAGGCCGAGACGGTTCGCTCGAAGAAGTTGGACAGCTCCTGCACGTCCTGGAGCTCCATGAACGCAAACGGGTTGCTGGAGCCGTAACGCTTGGGCAGACCGAGCTGAGCGAGTCGCTGATCGGCGACGAACTGCAGGTAGATGCGAGTGTCGCCAGTGGACATGCCGGGCACGCCTTCGCCGAGCAGATCCTCAGCGAACTGGTACTCGGCCTCCAGGCAGTCTTCGATCATGGCGGTGACGTGCTGACCGAATTCCTCGTCGAAGAGGTCGGGCTCTTCGGCTCGAACCGTCTCGATGACTTCGAAGGCGAAGTTCATGTGCATCGACTCGTCGCGGAACACCCAGTTGGTGCCGGCTGCCAAGCCGTTGAGTAGGCCCTTTGAGCGCAGGAAGTAGACGTAGGCGAAGGCCCCGTAGAAGAACATGCCTTCGATGCAGGCCGCGAAGCAGATCAGATTCATGAGGAACCGCTTGCGGTCCGCCTTGGTCTGCAATGGCCCGCTGCCAACGGAGCTCATCCACTTGAAGCAGAACTCGGCCTTCGCCTTGATCGACGGGATGTTTTCGACGGCCGCGAACGCCTCGGCCCGTTCGTCGTGATCGGGGATGTAGTTGTCGAGCAGGTTCAAGTAGAACTGAACGTGCAAGGCCTCTTCGTAGAGCTGGCGTGACAGGTACATCCGAGCCTCAGGAGCGTTGATGTGCTCGTAGAGGTTGAGGACGAGGTTGTTGGCCACGATCGAGTCGCCGGTGGCAAAGAAGGCCACCAGGCGGCTGATGAGGTGCTTCTCGGCCGGCATGAGCTTGCGGTCGAGGTCGGTGAGGTCGTCGGAGAAGTCGATCTCCTCGACGGTCCACGTGTTCTTGATGGCGTCCTTGTACATCTCGAAGAACTGCGGGTAACGCATTGGCCGCAGAGTGAGATCGAAACCCGGGTCCAAGATGTTGGAACGGACGGAGGCCGGCTTGGCCGTATGACCAAGCGTGTCGGGGTTGTACGCCGGCGCAAGGTTGAGGTCGTCTGCAAGTGCCATCAGTCGCACGCTTCGCAGTGCTCAGGATTCTCCAACGAACAGGCGATGGCCTCTTCTTCGGTGAATGTCTTCTTCGGCTGACCGCCACCGGGACCATCGGGAGCCGGACCAGCGGTGGTCGGAACGGTCGAAGTGGTCTTGTTGATGCGGGTAGCCGGACGGCTACGCAGGTAGTAGGTGGTCTTGAGACCGGCCTTCCATGCGTACATGTACATCGACGACAACTTGCCGATGGTGGGGCTCTCCATGAAGAGGTTGAGCGATTGGCTCTGGTCGATGAAGGCGCCACGATCGGCTCCCATCTCGATCAGGGACTTCATCGGGACTTCCCACGCAGTGCGGTACACGGCCTTGAGGTCTTCGGGGACCCGATCCAGATCCTGGATCGAACCCTCCGACTTCTTCACGTCGGCGATCATTTGGGCGTCCCACAGGCCACGGCTCTGGAGTTCTTTCACCAGGTAGCGGTTGATCTGCATGAACTCGCCCGAGAGCGTCTCGCGCTTGAACAGGTTGGACACCTGCGGCTCGATGCACTCGTAGCAACCGGCAATCGAAGCGATCGTGGCGGTCGGGGCAATGGCGATCATCAGGGAGTTGCGCAGGCCGTGCTTCTCGATTCGCTCGCGCAGCGGGGCCCAACGCTCAGCGTCGCTCGGCTCGACATCCCAGAGATCGAACTGGAGGTCGCCGGCCGCAGCACGGGTCTCCTTGAACGCAGCGTGGGGTCCATTGGCTTCGGCCAGCTCGGTGGAGGCCCACAGAGCGTTGAAGTAGATCTCTTCGGAGATCCGACGGCTCACGTCGCGAGCTACCGGAGAGTCGAAGGGGATGCCGAGCTTGAAGAAAACGTCTTGCAGACCCATGAGACCAAGGCCGACCGGACGCCAGCGGGCGTTGGACACACCCGCTTCGTCGGTGGGGTAGTAGTTGATGTCGATCACACGATCGAGGAAGGGCACAACATGGCGCACGACCTCGCCAAGCTTGACGAAGTCGACGGCGGTGACGCCCTCGGACTCGACGACGAACTCACCGAGATTTACCGAACCGAGGTTGCACACTGCGGTTTCGCTCTGACTGGTGACCTCGAGGATCTCGGTGCACAGGTTGGACAGGTGCACGACCCGGTCACGATTGTTGGTGTTGCCACCAGCGGCCCCGGGCCCGGTCTGGTTGCACTTCAGGTTGGACGAGTCTTTGAACGTCATCCACCCGTTGCCGGTTTCGGCCAGCGACTTCATCATGCGCTGGTATAGCTGACGAGCCGGAACCTGCTTCTCGTAGATGCCGTCGGCTTCGGCCTGCTCGTAGATGGCACGGAACTCGTCGCCAAAGGTATCGATGAGCTCCGGGACCTTCTTCGGGTCGAAGAGGCTCCATTGCCAGTCTTTCTCGACACGCTCCATGAACATGTCGGGGATCCAGTTGGCGAGGTTGATGTTGTGGGTGCGCCGAGCGTGATCCCCGGTGTTGTCTTTCAGCTCGAGGAACTGCTCGATATCGGCGTGCCACGACTCGAGGTAGACACAGGCGGCACCCTTGCGGCGGCCACCCTGGTTGACGGCGGCGACCGAGGCATCGAGGGTCTTGAGCCACGGGACGATGCCGTTGGAGAGGCCGTTGGTGCCCACGATGAGGCTGTTCTTTGAACGGATGCGGTGCCAGGCAACGCCGATGCCGCCAGCGAACTTCGAGAGGCGGGCGATGTCGGTGTAGCGCTTGTAAATGCCCTCGAGGGAGTCCTCGGGGGAATCGAGTAGGTAGCAGCTCGACATCTGTGGATGGGTGGTGCCGGAGTTGAAGAGGGTCGGCGATGATGGCAGGTACGCCAGCGACGACATCAGGTCGTAGAACTTGATGGCTTCGTCGGGGTTGGTGGACAGGCCGCAGGCCACGCGCAGGAAGAAGTACTGCGGTGTTTCGATGACCTGGCGAGTCTCAGGGTGACGCAGCAGGTAGCGGTCATAGACGGTGCGCAGGCCGAAGAACTCGAAGTTCTTGTCACGCTGAGAGTTGATTGCCGCGTTGAGCGTGGGTGCATTGGTGTTGACGAACTCGAGCACGTCGTCGCCGATGATTCCGAGGCGATGACCAAGGGCAACGGACTCGGAGAACCAGGGGGCGTTCTGGTTGCGGACTTCCTTGTCGATGTAGGTCGACAGCATGCGAGCAGCGAGTTTGGAGTACGCGGGCTCCTCGACGATGAGACCCGCTGCGGTGCGGATCGACAGCTCATCGAGCTCCTGGGTGGTGGCACCGTCAGCCAGTGCGGCGATGGTGCGGGTCGACACGACCATTGGATCGATGCCGAGGAGGCCTTCACTGGATCGGGCGACCGCATTGACGATCTTGTTGACATCAACTGGCTCAAGATTGCCGTTGCGCTTGCGCACGCGCATGCTCGTGGTGGTCTCTACCGCCGTTGCACTGTCGTTGACTGCCGCCAGTCGGTCCTCGATAATTGCCATTAAGAGCCCTCTTCTGCGCTGAGATCACCAGATGGAGCATTGCGTTTCGGGGGCTTGGCCCCCGATTCACAGTCGCCCCGTCCCTCCCTTTAAGGTGGGAGGCCAATTACACCAGTGTAATTACATAGCTGTCAAGTGGCGATAAGTACCTTTTGGGAGTTTGATACATGTTCAACGGATCGAACTATCGATTCGCGCTGCGTGCAGGCGTGGTCACGCATGGTGTCAGAGGCATGTCAGCATTATCGGTCGTGTCCTTGGCTGAACGAGCGCTAGCGTTTGGCCATGGAGATCCTTGATGTCGACCTGATCGCCTTCGAGACGGGCTCTGAAGCCCAACGCGGCGCAGTGATCGATGGTGTGAAACGAAGCCTCGTGACCGGATTCGTTTATGTCGAGCACGATATGCCAGTCGACATGGTGGATGAGGCCTACGGCCAACTCGAATCGTTCTTCACGCTTCCTCAGGAGGTTAAGGACCGCTATATCGTGCCGGGTTCGCATGGACAGACCGGCTATACGGGTCTCTTGGTCGAAACGGCGGCGATCAGCGATGTGCCCGACTGGAAAGAGATGCTCAACTGGGGTGCTCCGGTCGGTGAGGGTCATCCGTTGCGGGCTAAATACCCACACCGGTACGGCCCGCCAATACTTCCCGAGGCAGATCTTGCGGGCATTACGGCGCTGCTGCTGGACTTCCACGAGCGCGTGGCTGATTTGCAACGCCGAGTCCTGCGAATCATTGCCTCCGGTCTGGGCGCTCACGAGACGTTTTTCGACGAGATGCTGGTCGATGGCGCCACGCTCACGCGCGCTATCCACTACCCAGCCATGGGCCTTGCCCCTGACGAGCAGCACGTGTGGGCTGGCGAGCATGCCGACATCAACCTGATCACGGCGCTACCGCGTGCGACGGCGGCAGGTCTTCAGGTCAAGATCGACGATGGCTGGATCGATGCCGCTCCACCGGAAAACTGCGCCATCATCAACACAGGCCTGATGCTCGAACGGTTGAGCAATGGCGTCATCACCTCAGGAATCCACCGTGTGGTGTCGAGCGAAGGCCAACAGGGCGATCGGTATTCGGTTGTTCAGTTCGCCCACCCCACACCATGGACGGTTCTGGCACCGATGGCGCCGACCGTTACCGCGGACAGCCCACTGCGGTACTCGGCGATCGCGGCAAGCGATTCGCTCGACAAAGTCTTGTGGGACATCAACCTCACCGAAAATGGAAGTCGACTCGACCCCGCCTCGTGATCTAGTCCACGGGTTCCTGAAGAATTTCCCGATTCGGCTCCAACGTGAGTTTGATGGTCGATGTGACCTCACCCGTCTCGGAATCGACCGTGACCTTGATCCGTCCGGGGTATCGGTCGAGTGCGATGATCGGTTGGGTCCAGGTGTCACCGCTGACGGTGGCTTCGACGATTCTGGTGAAGCCGGCTTCGAAGAAATCTTCTTCGCCCATCTGGTACACGGTGCCGGCCAAACCGAGGCTGTAGGCGGCGTAGGCGGCATCGGCCGAGGCAGGGAGCAGGCTGTACGTGTACTCGAGATCCCAGTAGCGCAGACCTTCGTCAGCACTGAAGGAATCTTCGGAGCGCGTGCGGGTGCGGAAGCTGAGATCGGTGAGGCGAGCGCCCGGTACAGCCGGGATCTCGTTGAAGAGTGCTTCGAGCAGTGGGATAGGAATGAGGTTCGGCGGGGTGGTCATTGCCGCATCGAGGCGATAACCGCTCTCGTCGCCGAATGGCGAGTCCTCGAAGGTGACGTCCATGTCGCCCCAAATCCGGATGACACCGGGCGTTGCATCGATTTCGCCGAGTCGGTAGACGGGTTCGTCGGTTTGGTAGACGAAGTTGACCGATTGCGGCCCGCCGGCACCACTGCTCGGATCACTCGTGACCTGGCTGACATTGCGCCAGCCGAAGCCGGTCATCACCGGTTCGAAGGTGATCATCGTGGTGATCGTGCCCGGGCCGCCTTCAGGAAGATCGACATCGATGTCGCCGAGTGGCTCAGCGAGGATGACGCTGTAGGTCCAATCCCAGTCCCAGTCGGCAGCGAGATCGCGACCATAGAGATCAACGGACATCTCATAGGGTGATGATCCTGCAGGGACGGGGATATCCATCGGAAAGCCGATGATTCGCCGTGCAAGATCAAGCGGTTCGCCTGTGCCCCCGGCCCATTCGACGACGAGATCGGGTATCTCCTCGGCACGGATCGCCGGGATCGGCTCGCTGAGGTTCAACGCCAGCGTGGTGGTTGGCGCCACCGTTGTCGTGGTGGCCTCGGTGGTGGTGGTCGTTGCCGCGGATGTGGTGGTCGTTGCCGCAGTTGTGGTGGTTGGTGCACCCGTTGTGGACGACTGGCCGGAATCGGCAGTGGTAGGGCTCTGCGAGCCTCCACCACAGGCGCCGGTAAGGACAGCGCCGATAGTCATCAGTGCCAGAGCCCTACGTGCAGTCATGAACACAACGCTAGAGCGTCATAAACCCACATCCATACGGCCGACATTGGCCGACCACTGGCAGGCCTTGTCGCACGTTCACCGTCTCCTTGATACCGGGGACCATACTCTCTGCGGTTCTCAGCGCAGGGCGATCTCGGCGATCTCGCGAAGTTTCACTCGCTGTATCTTTGTCCCGTTGGCGCTCGGTGTGGTCGGGAACCTATCGATGGTGAGGACGGCGATCGGCACCTTGTAGCGGGCCAAGTGTTGCCGGCATGTGGCGATGGCTCCCGCTTCGTCGATCTCGGGGCCGTCGCTGATGACGAATGCCACTGGCCGGGCGCCGCTCGGGCGGTCGACGGCCACAACCTGGGCTTCGAGTACGCCATCCAAGCCCATCAACACGGCCTCGATCTCGACCGGCGAAACGAGGAAACCTCCGAGTCGAAGGACGTCGCCCATTCGGGTGAGGTAGGTAAACTCTCGCGGATTCGACGGGTCCTGCTCGGCGAGATCGCCAGTGCGGAACCAGCCGTCGTCATAGTTGTCGGCGGTGAGATCGTCATCGACGCTGGCCCCACCTTCGGCGAGATAGCCCGCAAACAAGCTCGGACCTTTCAGTTGAAGCTCGCCGTCGATCACGCGAGCGCTTGCGTTGTCAGCGATGATCGTGCCTCCGGCCTTCGTTCGCTCGGCCGGGGAGCCGGACGGGTCGCGCACCGAGAACAAGGCTTGAACCTCGCTCATCCCGTACAGCCCCGTAAGGCGGCCGCCGCTGGCGTCGGCTCGTTCGACGATCCCGTCGAGGCTCGTGTTGAACCGGCCGTAGCCGGCCCAGCGCATCGAACCCAGATCTGCGCCATGTTCTAGGAGTCGATGGAACATGTCGTCGCTGCCGTGCGTGATGGTGACCTGGTGTCGTTTGATGAGTTCTGCGGTTCTGGCAACGTCGAATCCGGTTGGCATCACGACCGTGCTCCCTGCAGCCAAGGCACTGGTGAGGGTGCACAGACCGAAGACGCCGCACAACGGCATGGCGACGAGAACAATGTCATCGGCGGTGATTACTGCTCCTGTCGCCATATTGCGGGCGTGGACGGCGATCGACCGCTGCCGGTGCACGACCATCTTGGGCTTGCTGGTGGTCCCCGATGTGGTGAAAACCACGAAATGATCGTCGGCACTGCCGGTGGCGGCGGATTTGTCTTCGTCCCCGCTCAGGAGTTGGGCCGCCGCCATTGTGGGTCCTGGGGGAGCCGCCGGCGTCGACTCATCGATCAGGGTGAGTACCGCCCCCGAGCGCGAGATCAAGTCGGCGGCCTCTGCGGCGCTGTATCGGGTGTTGACCGATACCGCCACGAACCCGCCTGCGGCGCAGGCAGTGAGAGCGACAAGGTACTGCTCGCTGTTCGCCATCCAAATGGCGATCCGTGCGCCCTTCTCCACCCCGCTGGAACGGAGATGGGCAGCGCCGATTCCCCCGAGTGTTGCGATCTCGGATGCGCTGCGTTCGGCATTGTCGAGATGGATGATCGAGTCGGAGCCGTTGAAAAGGCTAAGGAAATCGTCGTCGTGGGTCGCCACGGGTCAGTCAGTTCGTGAAGTCGGGCCGACGCTTGTCCTGCATCGAGCGCACTCCTTCGGCTCCTTCGGGTCCGAGGAAGCCGAGCATTTCGAAGGCGAGGCTGGCGTCGAATATCGGAGCTGCCTGATCCATCCAGAGGTTGAGGGCCCGCTTTGTCAATTGGAGGGCTTGCTGCGGGCCGGTGGCGAGTTTGGTGGCGACTTTCTGGGCCTCGGCCAAGAGTTCGTCGCCGGGAACGGCCTTGCTCACGAGGCCGATCTGGTCAGCTGTCTTTCCGTCGATGAAGTCGGCCGTAAGCAGGTAGTACTTCGCTTTTGCCATTCCGCAGAGCAGGGGCCAGCAAATGGCGGCATGGTCGCCGGCGGCAACACCGATCTTGAGGTGACCGTCGGTGAACCGTGCCTCCTCATCGATCAGGCTGATGTCAGCCATGAGCGCAACGGCCAACCCGGCCCCAACCGCGACACCGTTGATCGCCGAGATGATGATCTTCTCGCACCGAAGCATGCGATAGACGACGTCGCCTGCCTCTCGCATGATCTGGCGGATTTCGACCGGATCGCCGACGAAGCTGCTGATCCACTCGAGGTCACCGCCAGCAGAGAATGCGTCGCCCTCGCCGGTGACGACGACGACTCGGGTGTCCGGGTCATCGTTGATGTCGTCCCACACGCGGCTCAGCGACCGGTGCATCGCGGCGGTGGTGGCGTTCAACGCGTCGGGTCGGTCGATCGTCATCCACAGGATGCCGTGCTCTCGCCTCTCAAAGCGGAGTCCTTCATGTTTCGCAAACCAGTCATCAGCCATGCGTGAGACCGTAGTAGGGAGAGATGAGACGGTTCGAGTTTGCTGCCGCGGCTACGCCATCGTTAGCCCGGCGCTGACCGACAGTGTCTGGCCGGTGATGTAGTTTGCATCATCTGCGGTGAACACGGTGACGCCGTAGGCGATCTCGTCGGGTTGGGCCATGCGCCCGATGGGCACGGCCTTGGACAGGCTGCCAACAATCTTTGCGGGCAAGTCGCCTTCTTCGCCCATCTCGCGGATCAGGTCCGTGTCGGTGGGGCCTGGGCACACGATGTTGGCCGTGACCCCCTTCTTCACTGACTCTCGGGCGATGGTCTTGGTGAACGCGATGACGCCGGCTTTAGCTCCCGCATAGACCGACTCGAGTGAACTGCCGACTCGGGCGGCGTCGCTCGACAGGTTGACGATGCGACCCCAGCCCCGCTCCATCATTCCGGGAAGTACGGCGTGCGTCGTGCGCAGCGTGCCCTTGAAGTTGATGTCGATGATCATGTCCCAGAACTCTTCGTCGGTGTCGACGAAGCGGACGAAGCGATCAAAGCCCGCGGCGTTGACCAAGATATCAACTGGCCCCGACTCGGCTTCGACGGCCGCCACGACCTCGCGTACACGGTCCGAATCAGTCACGTCGCACTGGTAAGCCAGCGCGCGAACGCCATAGTCGGACCGCAGTTCAGCGGCGAGTGCTTCGCCCTGAGAGACAAGTAGGTCAGCGATCGCGACACTGCGACCCTGGGCAGCGAGTCGTCGGCAGACGGCACCACCAATACCCCGGGCACCACCGGTGACGAGTGCAGTTCGTGTGGAAGATTGAGCTGCCATTAGCTGATCCTAGGCCAGTGATGCGGTGCTGCCAGAAACAAGACCGTTGCGTGCCGTAGCATTGCCAGTATGGACATTCAGCTTCGTCACAATCCATCGTTCTCGGTAGCTCGCGCCATCCTCGGACCGGGCGAGGCCATTCGGGCCGAGTCGGGGGCCATGATGGCTATGGCGGCAGACGTGTCGCTCGACGCCAAGATCGAGGGCGGCCTCATGAAGGGGCTGAAGCGCAGTGTGCTCGGTGGCGAATCGCTCTTCATCACCACTGCAACGGCTGCGCCCCACGGTGGATGGATCGACTTTGCGCCGTCTCTGCCCGGCGATGTCACTGTCTTCGACGTGACGCCGGATCAACCGCTGATGATCCAGAAGGGCTCGTTCCTCTGCGCCGAGCAAGGTGTCGAGATCGACACCCAATGGGGTGGTATGAAAAATCTGATCGGCGGTGAAGGTGGTTTCCTGCTTCGGGCCCACGGTCAAGGCAAGGTCGTGTTGTCGACCTATGGTGCGCTCGATCGTTTCCATCTTGAGGCTGGGCAAACCGTCGTCGTCGACACCAATCACATGGTGGCATTTGCCGAGAGCGTTCAGATGGAACTCCGCAAGGCATCGGAGTCGGGATGGAAGTCGATCAAGTCTGGTGAAGGACTCGTCTTTGTGTTCACCGGCCCCGGCGAACTGATGATGCAGTCCCGTAACCCTGACGACATCGTCAACTATGTCATCGCGAATATGCCGAGTCAGCGAAACTGAGCACGTTCCAGTCCGTTTGGCGTTGGTCACCTGTGGGGGTCGCGCACTAGGGACGTAGGCCTCGTTTACGTCTTCGTTCTTTCCTACCTCTTACCAAGCTTCGGCAAGGTCGTCGTATGCCGCTTTCAGTTCCACCCGTGAAGAGATGGGCTTGTTCCACTCTTGCCGCACAGATGAGAAAGAATCTCTCACCATGCAATCTCTGAAAACTCTCCTCCTTGTCCGGGGCGCGCTCGTGGTGTCGGCTCTGGTGCTCTTCACCACGGCATGTGGAGGCGACGCAACCGATGATGCGGAAGTCGGCATTGCGACGCTGGCGGACGTTGAGGAACCTGTCGAGGATGAAATAGCGATGGGTGACGGCGGCATCGCCGAGGGTGAGCCTGAGCCCGAGGAGCCAGAGCCCGAAGATTCAGAGTCCGAGGAGCCCAAGGAAGAGCGGACCATCGAGGACGCGTCCCTCGACTTTGCAGCGTGCATGCGCGAGGAGGGGATCAGCGCATGGCCCGACCCCACGCCCGGTTTGAAGGGTGGCCAACCATTTAGCGACGTCGACTTCGCGGCGCTGGGAATCGACCCGACCGACCAGGACTTCCTAGACACGGTCAATACCTGTCGCGCCGAGTTCGAAGGTGTCGCCGACGGTCGCGAGGCTCTCTCGCCCGAAGAGGAGGCCGAGCGACGAGACACGGAGATCGCGATGGCAGAGTGCATCCGGGGGAATCCGGGCTGGGAGGACTTCCCTGACCCTGATCCGAACGGCGGAGGCTTCGAGCAGGTGCGCGAGGCAGTGCTCAATGGAGAGATCGACTTCGCTGCGCTCGTCCCGGTTTTGCAGGACTGCGCGTCGCAGCTCGGAGTCGAGTTGCCAGGTGGTCGTCAAGGCGGGCAGGGCGGATGAACCCCAAACTGATCGGCTTGGGTGTTGTCGTACTCGCCGCGGTTGCGGTGGTCGGTGGCGTGCTGGCCTCGCCTGACGATTCCGGTAGTGACATCGACGCCGCGACCACGTCTGTCGTCGACGAGGATTTCTCGACTGTCGTCGTCGCTCGCAAAGATCTCGTCGAGACGACCGAGATCGATGGCACGCTCGGTTTTGGTGACCCCATTGCCCTGCCGAATCGCTCAGTGGGTGTCCTGACCTATATTCCCGAGGCTGGCACGATCATGTCACCCGGCGACGCGCTGTACGAAGTGAATGAGATGCCTGTCGTCTACCTGCCGGGTGAGATCCCGGCCTACCGAACGATGCAAGACAATGTCGAGGGCACCGACGTTCTTCAACTCGAGGAGTATCTGGATTCACTTGGGCTGATGGAAGCCAATGATGCGACCATCGACGGGGATTTCACTTGGTACACCGAAAATGCCGTCGAAGAGTGGTACGAGACAATGTTCGGGGTCATGGAACAGACGTCGGTGGACGACGGCATGGTCATCTTCGGCACCGAATCGTTCCGCATTAGCCAGGTCACGGCCCAACTCGGCGGACAGGTGAACGGTGGCTCGGTGCTCTCCTACACGTCCACTACCCGTGTGGTCACCGTCCAACTCGACACGGCGTTGTCGGGGATCCTCGCGGAGGGTCAAACCGTCGTCGTGGAACTGCCCGATGAGTCCGAGGTGAACGCCACGGTCATGTTCGTGTCTGACACGGTCACTACCGAGGGGCAGGGTCCGAGCGCAACCTCGTGGATCGATGTCGAACTGGTACTCGAAGGAGAAGGCAGCGCTTTTGACGAGAGTCCGGTCGTTATCCGGGTGGACGAGCCGGTCGAAATCGATGCTGTTGTGGTCCCAATCCCATCGCTGATTGCTCTTGCTGAAGGGGGCTACGCCGTCGAGAAACTCGTGGACGGAACCCCCGTGCTCGTTGCTGTGGAGATTGGAAGCTTCCTATCGAATGAGGTGTCAATCACTGGTGCTATTGAGCCCGGCGACACTGTCATCGTTCCATGATTTCGGACTCGCTCGGCGAGGTGGTTCTGGCCCTTCGCGACGTCAAGAAGTCGTATCCGGGTACGCCTCCCATCCACGCACTCGCCGGAGTTGATCTGGAGATTCGGAGCGGCGAGTTGGTTGCCGTTGTCGGCCCGTCAGGGTCGGGCAAGTCGACCATGCTCAACATGATGGGCGCACTCGATCGGCCGACCTCGGGCTCGGTTGTGGTCGAAGGACGCGACCTCTCGCGCCTTAACGATCGACGGCTCTCTGGCCTACGGGGCCGCAAGATCGGTTTCGTGTTCCAGCAGTTCCATCTGATCGATGGCATCGGCAACATCGAGAATGTTGCCACCGGACGGCTGTACCACGGAGTCTCGCGGCGGCGCCGTCGAAGCGAGGCTGTCGAAATGCTCGAACGAGTTGGACTGGGGCATCGCCTCCAGAACCGGCCGAACCAACTGTCGGGCGGCGAACGCCAGCGGGTGGCGATCGCCCGCGCCTTGCTGGGTGACCCGGCCATTGTCTTGGCTGACGAACCCACGGGCAATCTCGATTCCGGAACGTCGGAGGAGATCATGACACTCTTGCATGATCTCAATGGGCAAGGAGCCACGATCGTGGTCATCACCCATGACCGGGAGCTTGCCGCCTCCTTGCCGCGCACCGTGTCCCTGCTCGATGGGCGGATCGAGAACGACAGTGTGTTGAACGACAGTGTGTTGAACGACAGTGTGTTGAACGACAGTGGGTTGGGAGGGCGATGAGATCTGCTCGTAGTGACCTCTCGCGACTCCGATCCAGTGATGTCTTTCGCGTCGGTGGGCTCGGGCTACGCGCTCGCAAGGTCCGCACGCTGCTCACCGCTCTCGGTATCGCAATCGGTATCGCCGCCATGGTTGCAGTGCTCGGAATCACCGCATCTGAAGACGCGCAGGTTCAGGCGGAACTCGACGCGCTCGGCCCCAACCTCCTCGAGGTTTTCGAAGGTGAGAGCATCACTGGAGAAGACATCGTCCTTCCCGTCGAATCTGCGGCAATGATCGAACGGATTGGACCGATCGAGGTGGCTGCCCAGGTGTCAGTCGTCGACGCGACGGTCAGGCGTACGGAGTTCGTCCCCGCAGCGCAGACCGGCGGTATTGTCGTGTTGGCGACGGATCTTGACGTCTTGGACGCAGTGGACGGTGTGGTTGCCACAGGGACGTTCCTCGACGCCCGGTCCGCCGAGACCCCAGCAGTTGTTCTTGGTTCGGTTGCCGCGGAACGACTCGGTGTGCGATCGCTTGATCCGACACCGATCGTCTACCTAACCGATACGTACTTCCAAGTCATCGGTGTGTTGGAGTCGGTCCGGCTTGCCCCGGGCTTTGACCGAGCGGCATTCATCGGAGCGCCGATTGCGCAGACGTTGTTCGAGGCCGAACTTGAACCACAGACAATTTATGTGGATGTTGTCGACGGCTGGCTGGATGATGTGCGGGCGTTGATCGCTGCCACGATCCGTCCCGAGGCGCCCAATGAGGTCACCGTCACCCGTCCATCCGATGCCATCGAGGCTCGCGACGTCACCAGTGACAGTTTCCGTAGCCTGCTCCTCGGACTTGGTGCCGTTGCTTTGTTGGTCGGTGGTGTCGGTATTGCGAACGTGATGGTGATCTCGGTGCTTGAGCGACAAGGTGAGATCGGTGTTCGCCGGGCGCTTGGTGCTACTCGTCGCCATATTCGTCTGCAGTTCGTCGTGGAGTCGGCCCTGCTCTCGCTGCTCGGCGGGGTGGCCGGTGTGGGTATCGGCGCGGCGATCACGGCTGCCTATGCCGAACGCGAGGACTCTGTTGTTTCCGTGCCTATCGAGGCGCTTGTGCTCGGTGTCGGTGCTGCTCTTGTGATTGGCGGATTCGCCGGGCTTTATCCGGCGGCGCGAGCCGCCCGTCTGGATCCCGCCGAGGCGGTTCGTCCGGGCTAGTTCACCGACGGCCGCTTACATCATCGTGTCGAGCACGCGCAGGACGCGCTCGGAGCGAGTCCGTGGGTTCACGAAGCACATCCGAAACATCAACTCGTCGTGCCATCGCGTTGGCACGATCAGCGCGACGCCTTCGCGGGAGGCCTTGTCGGACCAGGATGTCATCTGCTCCTCGGACCACCCCGGGCGTCGGAAGAGCACCACGCTCAGGTCGGGCTCCATCACCAACTCGAGATGGTCACGCTCGCGTATGCCGTCGGCTACTTCATGTGCTGTGGAGAGCGCTTTTTCGATGGCGGCGGCGTAGTGATCGGTGCCGTAGGTGGCCAGAGAAAACCAGAGTGGAAGACCGCGCACCCGCCGGCTCAGATGGATTGCGTGATCCGAAGGGTTCCAAACCTCGCGATCGATCTGTTCGAGATAGCCGGCGTGCTGTGAGTGTGCCGAGGCGGATCGCACAGGGTCGCGATACACCAGGGCGCAACAGTCGTACGGGGCGAACAACCATTTGTGCGGGTCGACAACGAAACTGTCGGCCCGCTCGAGGCCTGTGAGGCGAGAGCGAACCCTCGGTGATGCCATGGCCGCCAAGCCGTAGGCACCGTCGATGTGCAGCCATAGGTCTCTTCGACTGCAAAAGTCGGCCACCGAGTCGAGATGGTCGACGATGCCGGCGTTGGTGGCGCCGACATTGGCGACGACGGCGAACACGCCGTCGACCTGCTCGGGTTGCGCAGTGAATGCCGCGTCGAGGGCTTCGCCGGAAAGGCGGCCTTCGGTGTCGCCGTCAACCCACAGCACATCGACGTCCATGACTCGCGCTGCGTTCGCGATCGACGAGTGAACGGCCGGGCTGGCCGCGATAGCCCAACGTTCGGGGCGGACGTCACGCCTCTGGCTCGCAGCATGGCGGGCAGCGACCAATGCACTGAGGTTGCCGACGGTTCCGCCTGCGACGAATACGCCACCGGCATCGGCGGGGAAGCCGGCGAGATCGGCCAACCATCGGAGTGTTTGGTTTTCGGCTGCGATAGCGCCGGCTCCGGTTTCCCAGAGCCCACCCATGATTTGTGCTGAGCTCACTGCGAGGTCGAATGTGAGTGCTGCGGCAGTAGGCGCCGCAGGTACAAAGGCGAGATTCATCGGGTCGCCCATGGCCCGTGTCGCTGGGACGATGGTCTCTGCCCATCGTTTCAGGGCTACTCGTCCGCCGATTCCGTCGGCTGATATGGAACCGTCGAGCTCTGCTGCGAGTTCGCTTGCCGGTCGTGCGCCGGTTAGTGGATCTTCGCCGCCGAGGATGCGTCGATAGGACCAGTCGATCACCGAATCGAGAAGGACCTCGTCCGCGGGGAAGAAATGTTCACTCATCGGTGGCAACTCTTTCGGGTGGTTTTCTCCGCCTGGCGCGCTTGGTGGTAAACCTGCGGGTTATGCGAACTCTTCGACACCAGTGGAACGATGGCGATCGAGCGATTGGTGGATGGCTGTCGATACCTGCCATATTCTCGGCCGAGGTGATGTCTCGGGTCGGCTTCGACTATGTCTGTGTCGATACCCAACACGGCAACATCGAATACCAGATGGCCGCGGAGATGATTCGCGCCATCGAATACGCCGGTACGACGCCGATCGTGCGGGTGCCCTGGAACGAGCCGGGGATCATCGGCAAGATGCTTGACGCCGGTGCACATGGAATCATTATTCCGATGGTGAACAGTCCCGAGGAGGCAGAGGCCGCCGTAAGCGCGTGCCGCTACGCGCCGCATGGATCGCGGAGCTATGGACCGACCGTGGCGGCGCCGCGACGGGCCGGCTATGTCGAGTGGGCGGGAGACAATGTTGCGTGCATTCCGATGATTGAAACCAAGCAGGCTTTGGAGGCGCTGCCCGAGATTCTTTCGGTCGAGGGGATCGACGCCATCTATGTCGGCCCTGCCGACCTCTCGCTCACGCTCGGGTTGCCACCGGGAAACAATGACGGCGAGGCCGCATTTGACGAGGCCTACGCGCGCATCATCGAGGAGTGTCTCAAGGCGGGCGTTGTGCCTGGTTGTCATGCTTCCGGCGCGCTTGTTCCAAAGCGATTTGAGCAGGGTTTCCGGATGGTGACGGCGACCGCGGATCAGTTGGCAATGGGCATTGGCGCCAAGCATGAGCTGGCAAAGGCCCGCGGCGGCGACGCAGGCGAAGGAGACGGTTTGCTCTACTGAGCCGATCGATACCGCCATGATCAGGTCGTGGTGTTGTCGAGGATCATCACTGTCTTGAGGTCGGCGTGGAAGTCGAGTGCGTGCTCGCCGCCCTCTCGACCGATCCCGGAGATCCCGCAGCCGCCAAACGGGGCCGTGAGATCGCGCACGAGGAATGTGTTGACCCACACGAGACCGGCCCGAAGTTCCTCGCCCAGTCGCTCGGCCCGTTCGCGTGAGCCCGTATAGACGATCGCGCTCAGCCCGTACTGGGTTGAGTTGGCAAGCTCGATGGCCTCGGCTTCATCGGCGAAGGTCTGAAACGTGAGCACCGGTCCGAAGATCTCGTTCTGTACGACCTCGCTGTTGTTCGACATCGGCTCGATCAGCGTCAACTCATAGTGCAGAGAGTCGGCCATTTTGTTGCCACCGCGAACGATTGTGTCGCCGTTGGCGCGAGCCCGCTGAACGAATCCGTCGACATTCTCGCGATGATCGGGGTGAGCCATCGGAGCGATGTCGGTGGCCGAGTCGCGGGAGTCGCCGATGACAAGCGCGTCTGCCTCGGCATGAAACGTTTTGAGAAACTCATCGCGGATTGATTCCTCGACAAGAAGCCGAGTTCCGGAAAGGCACACCTGACCGGAGTCGTCGTACTGCCAGGCCGCTTTCTTGGCCGCAGCCGCAATATCGGAGTCGGCGAAGACAATCAGTGGGTTCTTCCCTCCGAGTTCGGCGGTGAAGGGCACGATGTTTTCGGCCGCTGATTTGCCGATCAGTCGGGCTGTGGGAACCGAGCCGGTGAAGGTGATGCGGCGCAAGCGATTGTCGGCAACGAGTGCTGCACCGACCTCGTGGCCGATTCCCTGGACCAGGTTGTATGCCCCCGCAGGAATACCGGCCTCGACAGCGAGTTCGGCGAGTAGCGCTGCGGTGAGCGGTGACCATTCGGCGGGCTTGTGGATCACGGTGTTGCCCGCCGCCAGTGCTGGCGCGAGCTTCCATGTGGAGAGCATGAACGGAGCGTTCCACGGCGTAATGACAGCGGCCGGGCCAGCGGGCATACGAATGACATGGTTGTCCATGCTCTTGGCATCCCATCGGCGGTCGTCATGCTCGACGATGAGATCTGCGTAGAGACGGAAGTTCACTGCGCCGCGGGCGACGAGGCGGAGCTTCATCGATTCTTGGAGAAATCCCATGTCTAGACACTCGACGTGAGCGATTTGTTCGTTGTTGGCCTCGATCAGATCTGCGAGACGATGCAGTACCTCGGCACGTTCGGCCCGAGAGTAACGACCCCAGGTGGCGAAGCCTTCGACGGCTGCCCCAACCGAGGCGGCGGCGGTGCCAGCATCGCCGCGCGCAATGTTGGCCAGCAACATGTCGTCCCAGCCAAGCGGTGAGCGGCTTTCGAACGTGGTCGGCGAGCCGACCCAAACGCCACCGATGAGATGACCGGTGCGGACCGGGACACCGTCGACATCAGCGACGAGTGTTATGTCAGTCATCAAGCTTGCTCTTGTAGTGCGCGGCTCCAGGTCCGAGCGGTGAGCGGATACCGCGGAACTCCCAGTCGCCGCCTTGGGCAGTCGACATGACCTCTTCAGAGCGAGAGACCTGAGCGCCGACGTCGGTGCGGATCGGCGTGGGGCCGCTGACGATCGTGTTGGTGAGTTCACCCAAACCTTCGACCTTCACGGTGACAACGTCACCGGGATAGACGGTGCGGGAGTTGGCCGGCGTGCCGGAAAGGAGGATGTCGCCGGGAACCAGCGTGATGGTGCGGGCGATGTCCGCGACGATGTAGTGC
>Ga0315322_10001486_pt1 | contig 18186 bp, 10 predicted proteins | sample M110021515metaG_FD_203461 | JGI IMG/M metagenome (GOLD analysis project Ga0315322, IMG submission 203461) | Ammonia-oxidizing marine archaeal communities from Monterey Bay, California, United States - M1 100m 21515 | ecosystem: Environmental > Aquatic > Marine > Intertidal zone | place: USA...
ATAATCTTTAAAAGCTATTTTGTTGAATTGATCTATTCCTTCAGATGATGTGACCAGATTAATTAAAAGCTCGTTTTCTGAGAATGATTTCCTAACTACTAAGTGCCTGAAAAAACCTTCCTTTTTTGGAGGATGCCATGCTGGTAGTTTGGTTTCTTGAAGCCATAGTCTAATTTTATGGAGTTCGTTTTCCAATTGTTCATCAAACATTCCTGAATCGGAATCAAGATTTTCTACTTTCCACCAAGTTCCAGTTCGTTTAAAACCTAAGCCAAAATCATCTTTTTCTTGATCGGAATTGAGGTCGTGTCGTATTACTGAAAAGGAATATTCCATTTTATTCCTGTAATGAAATGTATTGGGGGAGTTAATGAATTCATCATACAGTGTAACAGGGTTTTCAATTGCTGCAAACTTTTGAAACAAATCCATAACGGCTGCGGTTTTGAAAGTTTGTTGTTGCTTAATGGGCAGAGTAATATACGGTGCTCCTGAAATGGATTGAAACACTTGTGTTTCTTCAAGCTCTGATCTTTTTAGAACGGCAACAAGTCTTGCTTCCGCGTAGCGTTTGCGTTTTTTTTGAATTTTTGCTTTGACAAGTTGCCCTGGAAGAGCGTTTAGTACAAAAATGATGTAGTTCCCTTGTTCAGTTTGCATGCGGTGAATTCCTTTTCCTCCGAATGCAAAATCATGGATTTCTAATTCTACTATTTCTCCTTTTTTGTAATTCAAGCGGCAAATATAATGCATAGAATATGCTATAGAGAATAATGTGTGCAGTAATTGATGATAAAGACAGAACTGAAACCTAAGATAGGTTATGTCTTTTTCTAAGATTCGTTTATCTTTGCGCTCGGTTGATTTCTCACCAGAAAAGCAGGAAAGGATGGCTACTCTCCATGATGAGGCACCTAACTCGGAAATGTTCTGTTAGGGTTGCATTAAATATTTTTAAAAATGGAAACATCAATTAAAATGAGCTCAGAAGAAGCAATACGTCTTGAAGATCAGTTTGGAGCACACAATTATCATCCGCTTCCTGTGGTTCTTGCAAGAGGTGAAGGCGTTTATGTTTGGGATTGTGAAGGTAAAAAGTACTATGATTTTTTATCTGCCTATTCCGCAGTAAATCAAGGCCATTGTCATCCTAAAATTATCAATGCGTTAAAAGAGCAAGCTGAAACGTTAACCCTAACTTCCCGTGCATTTTTTAATGACACACTTGGTCCGTATGAAGAATTTATCACAAACTTTTTTGGTTTTGACAAGGTACTTCCTATGAACACCGGTGCTGAAGCGGTAGAAACGGCCATTAAACTCTGTAGAAAATGGGCTTATGAGAAAAAACATATTCCTGAAAACGAAGCAAAAATTATAGTTTGCGAAAATAATTTTCATGGTAGAACAACAACAATTGTGTCCTTTTCCAACGATCCTGATGCGCGTAAGAACTTTGGCCCGTATACACCAGGATTTATTAAAATTCCATACGATGATATAGCAGCTTTGGAAGCAGCGTTGAAAGAAGATAATGTTGCTGGATTTTTAGTAGAACCGATACAAGGGGAGGCAGGAGTTTATGTTCCCAGTGAAGATTACTTAAAAGCTGCAAAATCTTTGTGTGAGCAATATGGTAGTTTGTTCATTGCTGATGAAGTACAAACAGGAATTGCCAGAACGGGCAGACTGCTGGCTACTTGCGGAAACTGTACCTGTCCAGAAAAAAATTGTTCAGGAACGCCTGATGTAAAAGCAGACATTCTAATTTTAGGAAAAGCAGTTTCCGGAGGGGTTTATCCGGTTTCGGCTGTATTGGCAAATGACGATATCATGTCCGTAATTAAGCCAGGTCAGCATGGCTCTACTTTTGGGGGTAATCCATTAGCGGCTAAAGTAGCTGTTGCAGCTTTAGAGGTAATTAAAGATGAAAAATTAGCGGAGAATGCTGATCGCCTTGGTCGCAAATTTCGAAATGAAATGAATCGAATAATTGACAATTCGACTTTAGTAAATGCAGTTCGAGGTAAGGGCTTATTAAATGCCATATTAATCAATGATTCGGAAGAAAGCTCTACGGCTTGGGACCTTTGTGTAGCCTTGAAGAATAATGGCTTATTGGCGAAGCCAACACACGGCAATATCATTCGTTTTGCGCCACCATTGGTCATTACTGATGAACAGCTGGCTTCGTGTATATCAATTATTGAATCTACTATTTCCGAGTTTCAGTCTTCATAATTCCTGTTTGCTAATTTTTGTGACAAAAAAAAGACCATTGTTTTTACAATGGTCTTTTCCGATAAACTAGGTGTTGATGTGAGCTTATTATGCTAAGCTCTTAGCGCATTTATATTTTTAATATCACCTTAGGATTACGAATTTCTTTTTAAATACTCCTTCAGTTGTATTTAAATGAACAAAGTATATCCCACTTTCAATTGATGACACATTGTAATCTACTCTATACGTCATCATACTTTCAGCATGACCACTGTATAAGGTTTGAATTACTTTTCCACGGATATTCATTACAGTAACTGTAATTTCCTGATCCTTCGTTACCGTGAATTCAAATGTTGCATTTTGATCCGCAGGGTTTGGATACTGTTGAATAAATGGACCTGATTCCTTCACAGTAGCGATCTCTGTTTCTGGTTTTGTGCGATCAGAACCGTTAGCCTTGGCTGCAGAAGAACTGCATTCGTTACCTTCAGTATCTGTCCAAGCAATTACTTCGAATGGAAAGAAAAATCTACCTACTGGATTATCACAACAGTTGGTTGGAATTTTAACTGGTCCAAAATCAGTACCAGCAAGTTCAAAATAGGTTTCTTTTCTCAAATAATCCAACCCAGCTGCAGACGCATCTATTGTGAATACGTCACCTGTAGTTGCGTTCGAAGCACTTAACAGTGTTACATTACATTTTTTAGCAGTTACATTGATATCCTGATTAGAAGGGCCAATGTACCTCACTGTCAGACTAACAAGTTTGCCATCACAAACACAAGAAACAGAATCGTTGTCCACTTGGGCATTGCTACATGCAGCTGTTTGCTGAGCATCGCATGGGCCTAAAGTATATCCACAATTAAGTCTTTTTTGAATGTGCTTTTGTTGAACACAATAGGTTTCTCCTTCAAAACACATTAAAACTTTGTCTTTCTTTCCAGCATTACTATTGGATTTACAATCAGAGCCAGAAGCACTACTATAATCAGAAATTTGATGACTTATTTTTGAATATTTAGAAAGGTGACAACTGGAGCTTGACCCACTTCCAGATCCAGAATGTGAAGAGTGTGACCCACTTCCTGAACCAGAATGTGAATGAGACGAATGTGATCCACTTCCCGAACCAGAATGTGATCCACTTCCAGATGGACAACTTACTCCACTGGCATGACTTGCATAGCTGATTCCAGAACTAGAACCACTTCCCGAACCAGAATGTGAATGAGACGAATGTGATCCACTTCCTGAACCACTTCCCGAACCAGAATGTGAATGAGACGAATGTGATCCACTTCCTGAACCACTTCCTGAACCAGAATGTGAATGAGACGAATGTGATCCACTTCCTGACCCACTTCCTGAACCAGAATGTGAATGAGACGAATGTGAATGAGACGAATGTGATCCACTTCCTGAACCAGACCCGCCTGGTGTACAAGAAATATCAACCTGCTCCACCGTCCAATCAATAGTGGTGATACAACCGTTGGCATCTGTTACAGAAAGGGTATAAGTTGATGTACTATCAGGGCATACAATTATAGATGATGTTGTTTCGCTAGTAGACCAATCATAACTATATCCTGGTGTCCCTCCGGTGGCTGAACCATCAATTGTAGCACATCCGAATTCGATTCCAGCTCCTCCATAGACTAAAGAACATCCATTAGCATCTGCCACCAATGGTGTAGGTTCAGCTATCGTTATTGTTGTTGATTCTGAACATCCTTTTGAATCTGTAACAGTATATGTGTATGTTCCAGTAACTTCAGAGTAATTACCAATTCCAGTATATGGTGGAGCACCTCCAATAGCAGTAACTACAACGACGGTTGTATCTCCGGAACAAAGTATTGGATCAGCAGTTGCTGAAACAACTAAGTCAGGATCTCTAGTTACCGAGAATGTGCAATTGGCTACATTTCCAGAATTGTCTATTGCAGTTATAGTTATATTAGTAGTAGTCCCTTCTGCAAATGTTGATCCACTTGGGATATCAGATGAGACAGAAGAAACGCCACAATTATCTGATGCAATTAAATCCCAGCTAGCAGTTGGAGTACATTCTGATAAAACGATGTCGGAAGGACAATCAATTACGGGTAATTCAGCATCTGTTACCGTTACATCCATTGAACAGTTGGAAGTATTTCCAGAACCGTCCGTTACTGTCCAGGTAACGGTTGTCGTTCCTAAAGGATACGTATCACTGGCATCCGAAGTACCGTTGTAATCATTGGTAACTGAAACTACAGAACAATTGTCTGAAGAAGCTGGTGCTGCAATGGTAGTCATTGCTTCACAGATACCTGCATCCGTATTGACAGCTACATCAGCAGGGCAATTGATAACAGGAGTTTCATTATCTGTTACGGTTACGTTCATCGTACAGCTGGCTGTATTTCCAGAACCATCCGTTACTGTCCATGATACTGTAGTAGTTCCGAGTGGATAAATATCACTCGCATCTGAAGTACCGTTGTAATCATTGATAACTGAGGCTACAGAACAATTATCTGAAGAAACTGGTGCTGCAATGCTAGTCATTGCTTCACAGACACCTGCATCTGTGTTCACAGAAACATTAGCAGGACAGTTTATAGTTGGTATTTCGACATCAGTTACGGTGACATCCATTGAACAGCTGGATGTGTTTCCTGATCCATCTGTAACGGTCCACGTAATAGTTGTCGTTCCTAAAGGATAAGTATCACTGGCATCTGAAGTGCCGTTGTAGTCATTAATAACAGAAGCCACAGAGCAATTATCTGAAGTTGTTGGCGAATCAATGCTTATCGATGCTGCACAAACTCCAGAATCCGTGTTTACAGCAACATTTCCAGGGCAATTGATTGAGGGCGCTTCATTATCTGAAACGGTGACACTCATTGAACAGCTGGATGTATTACCTGAGCCATCTGTAACTGTCCAAGTTACTGTCGTAGCTCCCAGTGGATAAACATCACTGGCATCCGATGTACCGTTGTAGTCATTAACAACGGAAGCTACTGAGCAATTATCTCCTGATGAAGGCGCTGTAATGGTAACTTGCGCTTCGCAAATTCCAGGATCGTTATTCACGTCAACATCAGCGGAACACGCAATAGAAGGTGCCTCAGCATCTGTTACCGTTACATCCATTGAACAACTGGATGTATTACCTGAGCCATCTGTTACAGTCCAGATTACCGAAGTAGTTCCTAATGGATAAACATCACTCGCATCCGAAGTACCGTTGTAGTCATTAACAACGGAAGCTACTGAGCAATTATCTCCTGATGAAGGCGCTGTAATGGTAACTTGCGCTTCGCAAATTCCAGGGTCACTGTTAACAGCAACATCTGCAGAACAAGCAATAGAAGGATCTTCTGTGTCAGTTACGGTAACATCCATTGAGCAGTTAGCTGTATTTCCAGAACCATCCGTTACTGTCCATGTGACAGTTGTGGTTCCTAAAGGGTAGGTGTCACTCGCATCCGAAGTACCGTTATAATCATTGATAACTGAAACTACAGAACAATTATCTGAAGTAGTGGGTGCTGCAATGGTAGTCATTGCTTCGCAAACTCCAGGATCACTATTAACAGCAACATCTGCAGAACAAGCAATAGAAGGAGTTTCTGTGTCAGTTACGGTAACATCCATTGAGCAGTTAGCTGTATTTCCGGAACCATCAGTTACTGTCCATGTGACAGTTGTGGTTCCTAAAGGATACGTATCACTGGCATCCGAAGTACCGTTATAATCGTTAATAACAGAAGCCACAGAACAATTATCTGAACTAGTTGGTGCATCAATGCTAATCAATGCTTCACAAACTCCAGAGTCTGTATTCACAGCTGCATCAGCAGGACAATTAATCGTTGGAGCAGTAACATCAGGAACAACAGTCGTAGTGATTGTTGTTGAAGCTGTACAGCCGTTATTATCTGTAATCAAATAATTGTAGGTGCCTTCATTAACAGTAAAGGTTCCGGCACCGCTGTAGGGCGCAACACCGCCACTAGCAGACACGGTAACATCTGTCATTCCTCCAATACAAAGGATTTGTGGAGCAGATGAGGAAGCCACTAATAAGTCTGGTTCTGATATTAAGACATCTTCTAATGGTGATACACAACCATTGGCGTCTTCAACATAAACACTGGATGATCCGGCAGATAATCCAGTAAAAACATTGGAAGTCTGAGAAGTTCCTCCACTGCTACCAGTAGTCGTAAAGGACCCGATAGGAAAAGGCGACGAAGCAGTGGCGTTTGATGATTCACCATCGAGTGCGTTTTTACCACTAAAAGACCATTCTGAGATATCCCAAACACCATCGTTAGTAAAGGAACCAGAATTACGGTAAGCCCAACCATCTAGATATTCCCAAGGCTGTCCTGTCCCGTCCACATTGATGTTACCAAAGACATCTATAACAGCTCCGCTTTTAAAGAGCTCAATGGCGTCATCCCCATTAATACCCATAGATCCACTTGTATAAGAAGGGGAACTTCCTAAGAAATTTCCAAATTGTAACGCTTCGTAGGAAACAGTAATGTACGAACCAGCTGATACTGAAACAGCGGGAAAAGTAAATTCTTGACCATCCGTGCCCCCACCGTTATTGGCAGAACCTAAACCGTATATACTAAGGTCAGAAATGGCATCAATTACGTATAATTCCACAGCTTTTGGAGTTCCGCCAGATAGCGGTCCATCAATTACTCCCGAAATAATTAATGCATTTTCAAGAGCATTTACTAAGAAGTAGGTAAATGGAGCATCTCCTACACTTGGGCTAATGGATACAGATCCATCGGAGCCACCAAAACAACTCACATCGGTTATGCTTATTGAAATTTCTGGAATGGGGTTAGAACCTATATCAACCGTTTGACTGGCAGAAACACATCCATTAGCATCAGTAATGCTAATGCTGTATGTACCTTCTGTCAAACCAGAAAAGGTATCAGAACTTTGAGTGGTCGAACTTCCGCCACCAGAACTTGTAAAGCTTCCAATAGGAAAAGGTGAAGATGCGGTTGCATTAGATGATTCTCCATCTAGCGCATTTTTACCACTGAAAGACCACTCAGAAATATCCCAGGAGCCATTATTAGGTAATGATCCATTGTCTCTATAAGCCCATCCATCTAAATATTCCCATGGTTGTCCTGAGCCATCGACATTGATATTCCCAAAAACATCAATAACAGAACCGCTTTTAAATAGCTCGATTGCATCGTCACCATTAATTCCCATAGAACCACTTGTATACGATGGCGAACTTCCTAGAAAGTTGCCGAATTGCAAGGATTCGTAGGAAACCGTAATATAAGAACCCGCTGAAACGGAAACAGCAGGGAAAGTAAATTCTTGACCATCCGTACCTCCACCGTTATTGGCAGATCCCAATCCATATATACTTAAATCAGATATGGATTCAATCGCATATAATTCTACTGCTTTGGGTGTACCTCCTGATAAGGGCCCGTCGATTACACCACTAATAATTAGTGGGTTTTCTAGAGAAGTACCTACTGTGTAAGTAAATGGAGAGCTTCCTGTAGAAGGAGAAATGATAATTGAGCCATCAGATCCTCCAAAGCAAGATACATCTTCAATTGTCGTTGTAAAATTAGGTGTTGGAAGCACAGTTAAAGAAAGCGATGAAGAATTTGTTCCACATGCGTTGGAGCCTACAACACTTACATTTCCAGAGCTGGAACCGAAGTCTACAGTTATGCTGTTAGTGCCGGCACCTGATGTGATCGAAGCTCCTGACGGAACAGACCAACTATATGAATCAAAACTTGTTGGGAGGACATATGTTACACCTGTTTCATTCGGGCATACAGCACTTGGTCCGGATATTGATCCGATAGACGGTGAGAAAAGTGTACCGGAAACATTTAGGTTAAAAGAACCCTGAGATGCAGAAGAAAATCCTTCTAAATGAATGTAATAAGTGCCTGGAGTAAGAATGGCTGTAACGCTGGATTGAAGCCCACATGCATCATCGTTGAGAGCAATGGAAGAACCACCGCAAGGTGCACTTCTTAAGTATAAATAAGTATCCCAAGATGCACCACCACATGTAGAAAAAGTATAGGATCCATTGCACGGTATATTAACAGCATAAACTCTATCATTTGAACTTCGCAAACTACAGTCGTTACAAGCTCCTACTGTCGTACCTGAGATTACAAAAGGACTAGTATAGGTGTAGGTCGCATCTATTCCGCCAGGAGGTGCTACGCAAGGACAAGCAATTGTTAAACTTCCAGAGCCAGCACTTGTGTTTTCTCGATCTAGGAGAAAATAATAAGTAACTCCAGCCACTAAATTGACCGAATTCGTTGCGCCAGAGGAAGAAATATCATCAACGTAAGTCCATCCAGAACTACTACAGGACCCAGATTTATAAAACAAATCAACCCATGATGTGCTAGATGTAACCGACACACTGTAAGCTCCTGTAACAGGTGCTGTATAGGAGAATACTTGTTCACTCCCTGGCGTAGAATAAGGACCACCAAGTGAATTCCAAGCACCACTTCCTGACAGAGAATAACTGGAGCCAACTCCACAGGTAATCGGTGTAATACTACTACAAGGATTGACTGCAGGAGGTCCAGAAATACGAGTAGCCTTTAAGGTCATGCAAGAGCTTTGATTTGCACATGAATACCTATCAACAAGTACTCTAAGGTTGTTACCTGTGGCTGTTACTGTAACTTTACTTTGGAGACCACAAAAATCATCGTTATATGCAACATACGCCCCAGTTACGTTATCATAAATGGTAATTTGAGTATCAAATGCTGAGTTGCCGCAAGTTTCAAAAGAATAGAGTGATCCTGCAACTAATCCAGTTACAAGTCGATATTCGCCACCCCATATACAGGTCGTTAAGGTGGAGGTTGAGCCTATAGTAGTCGGTGCTCCTGAAGAGCCGTATAAGGTATTATTATTGGGGCATTGTGAATAATTGGTTAAAGGTGTAAGGGTTGTTAGTAGAGATAACAGTCCAATGACTGAAATATTAAGTATAGTTCGTTTCATGATGGGGTAGGTTTACTTTTGGTTAAGTGTACTGTTTCGCTCCTCAATTTGTGATTGAGTCATTTTCGATTTTGCAGAATACAATTGTTGGTATTTTTTCGGATTATTGTCAATCCAAATTTGCTTTTTGGAATTGTATATGGCTTGATCGTAAGCTTCATCACCTGTTGATTCCATTGTGGGAAATCCCTGCGGTAAATCTTTCTTTTGCCACTGTTTCAGCGCTCTGTACTTTTCTTCATCAAAAGGTTCAAGAACAGAATTCTTTACAAGCCAAACATTTTTTAACTCTTCATGCTGTAGGTCAGTGATTGTATTAATTTGATTTTTGACCATCCATGCCGTTTTGAATTCATCAAAATTCAAATGAGTTTTTTTGTCAATTGTTTGAGCACTTACTGATAATGAACAACACAATAAAAGACTTAATGCAATTGATTTAGTTAATGCGAATCGTTCATTAAAAAAAACGCGTAGAACACCGGAGTGTATTGGTTTAGTAGTCATAGAAGTTAGGTTTTAGTTTAAAAATTCAGGTGCTTTAAACACGTGAATTATTAATGGTGATGGAATTTAATTAAAATTTCGATAAATGCAACGATTATATCGATAAAACAACAAAAAATACATATTAAATTGATTTTTTGTTAAATTACGCAATAACTCAAAAGATTATATTGAGCTGCAGAATTGCTAAAAATATTCAATGCCAATATAATTATCAGAAATTTGTATTCAGTATTCAATTATTTTTTCAGAAAAAGAAAAAGTGTAGTTAAAGGTAGAATTTGGAAATAAAATAAGTGGTATCTTGAATACTCCGTTTGACTGGAATAAACTCAATATCCATAGCGTCCAAAATCTTCTCATTTGAAAAATATCTTTCTCTTTGACTAGACCGAACACTTTCTTTTGTGATTTTCGGTTCTTTCCCGGAAATCCAGCCGACTAATTTTAAAATCCTCCACGCAATCGCCGCTTTTATTCTAGTTGCCTTTAAATGAGGTGGTTTTTTATTAAAGGCTTGGGCAATCATAGTCAGTATTTGTTTCCAACTTAAATTTTCAGATGAAATAATATACCGCTCAGAGGTAATATTAGATTCAACTAAGTAAATAATAGTTTTGCTTACATCACGGACATCAACAAATCCTGTGCGTCCTAAAGAATAAAACTTTAAGCCTTCAAAAACGGTTTTGAAAATTGCTGTACTGCTTTTGGTCCAATCTCCAGGTCCGGTTATTAGACTGGGGTTTATAATTACAACGTCCATACCCTCATGACTAATTCGCCAAACTTCTCTTTCAGCACCATATTTACTTATTGCATAAGCTGAATTGTTTGTAGAAACTTCCCATTGGTTTAATTCATTCAAAGGGGCAGCGTCGATAGATGGCCCAAGAGCTGCAACCGAGCTAATGTGTCCTATCTTTTTTACGTTATTTATTTTGCAGGCGTTCATTAAGTTGGCTGTTCCCTCAATGTTGGCTTTTAGCATTTGCTTTGCGTCTTTGTTACTAAACGAGACTATTGCGGCTGCATGATATACAATGTCAATATTTGTAGTAGCTTCAATTAAGGAATCAATTTCTCGAAGATCGGCCTCGACCCAATCAATATTATCCAATAACTTTAAAAAAGTTTCTGGAGCATAAAAAGAGAAAAGTGACTCGATTAAATACAAGCTGGAATTTGCTCTTTTAATAGCTCTTACCTGCAGGTTTTTACTACATAAGTCAAACAAAATATGTGCACCAACCAATCCGGTTCCTCCAGTTACTAATATCATTATTTACCTAAAAAAGTATGAAATTCATTAATCACTTGGTTATGCAATCGTTGATTCCACAAAGCGAATTGCGTAATTCAAATGTATGATTACTTAATTTTAAATGAAAAAATTAGTTAATTTGATATTCTAATTATTCAATCACCGTAAAATAAGGTGAATTTGAAAGAAACGAACAAAGACAAAATAAAGCACTTTGGTGAGCTAAGTAAGATTGCAAAGCTTAAACAGCATTTTTCGAATGACCTGATAATATTGTATTACAGAGGTGTTTTTTCAGATTCTTTTTCTGATGTATTGGTGACACTCGCAGAACACGAAAGTCATAAGTCTGTGAAAAAGAAACTCAATTTTCTGATGATTGAAGTTTTTCAAAACATCATTCGACATGGTAAATCAATAGATCAAGAAAATGCTGGAGAATGTTTCGGTGTTAGAAGTATTCAAGACGGGCTTTACATCTATTCATCCAATAATATTGGTGCTGACTCTTATAAAAGTTTGTTACCTAAATTAAATCAGGTTAACAATTTGGATAGAGATGAATTGAAGATGTTGTATCGAGAAATATTGGAGGGTCAAAAGCTTAGTGATAAAGGTGGTGCAGGTTTGGGGTTGATTGAAATGGCAAGAAGGTCTGGTAATCCTATTCAATTTCACTTCGAAAATGAAGAGAACGGTAAGTACCAATTCAATTATCAGCTGGATCTTTCTGCAGAACGGGGGGTAGTATTGGATAATTCCCAAAAGATTGATATAAAGGACAACATGGAGTCTTTTGGTTTGTGCTCAGAAAGCAAGGTCCTTTTTCTTTTTAAGGGTGATTTTAAGAAAGACAATGTAAGGTCTTTAGTTAGTATTTTAAAGGCAAATACTAAAAGTGATAAAGCGGATGTGGAATTTTATAATTTCAAAATATTCCACACTGCAGTTGAGCTTATTCAGAATATTTCGAGGCACGCCAAAAATGTTGGTAATTTTAAAGAAGGCTTGTTTTGCTTAGTGGAAACACCTTCCGGCTTTTACGTTTGTACAGGTAATTATATGCAGTCAGGTGAATTTTCTGAAATGGAAAGTCATTTGAATATTGTTAATCAATATTCTTTAAGTGAACTGAAGAATGTTTATTTGCAAACATTAAAAATGAGTGCACTAGAAGAGACAAGTAGTGCTAAAGTAGGTTTAATTGATGTGAGAAGATATTGCGAAACACAAATTGACTACGAAGTCAACAACAAAGATTTGGGCTTGTATTTAAGTCTGGGTGTTCACATCAATGTCAAATAATAAAATACAATGGAAAGTTTAGGGGAGCCGATAATAAATTTGAATTCAGACGAAGGCACCCTGCTAATTGCAGGTGTTTCAATGATGGAAAATACCATTGATTATTATCAAGACATAAAAAATCAATTAGCAGAATACTTACTTTATAAGAAGACTCCGATTACCGTTATTTTTGAATTAACTTATTTCAACTCTTCAACAGCCAAACAGTTTATTCAGTTGCTATCAAAATTAGAAGATTCTGAAAAAGAACATAAGGTAGTTTGGAAATATCCAACTAGTCATAGTGTGATGCTTGACAGGGGTAGAGAATTAGAAATATTAGTAGATGTGCCGTTTGAGTATGTCGCAATATAATCGTCAATCTTTCTGTAGATTTAAAGTGTCTTTAAAAATTAATTATTAGAATTATCTCATTGAATAGAATTCAAGATGTATGGATATAATTGAATTTATTTTTATGCCTTGATGAACGTGAATGTTATATTTGTAATTACGAACACCATACTTAATGAATTTTATAGAAGAGCTAAAATGGCGAGGGATGATTCACGATATGATGCCTGGCACGGAAGAGGAATTGCTTAATGGCGTCACGGCAGGATATATTGGTTTTGATCCTACAGCAGATTCTTTACATATCGGTAATTTGGTTCAGGTAATGACATTGGTTCATTTTCAGCGATCCGGACATAAACCATATGCCCTTGTCGGAGGTGCAACAGGTATGGTTGGTGATCCTTCAGGTAAATCACAAGAAAGAAATTTGCTTGATGCGGAGACGCTTTTAATAAATCAAAAAGGGGTAACGTCTGAGTTAGAGAAATTTCTAGATTTTGATTGTGGAGAAAATGCTGCAGTTGTAGTGAACAACTATGATTGGTTTAAGAACATGACATTCTTAGACTTCATAAGGGATGCTGGTAAGCATCTTTCCATTAATTATATGTTAGCTAAAGATTCTGTTAAATCGAGACTTGAAACCGGTATGTCATTTACTGAATTCAGTTATCAGCTTGTTCAGGGATATGATTTTTATCATTTGAATAAGAGTCATAATTGTAAAATTCAATTAGGCGGTTCTGATCAATGGGGCAATATTGTAACGGGTACGGAGTTGATTAGACGAATGGGTGGAGGATCGGCATTTGCAGTTACCACGCCTTTAATCAAGAAAGCGGATGGAACAAAATTTGGTAAAACTGAAACAGGCGCTATATGGCTTAATAAGGATAAAACATCGGTACGAGACTTTTATCAATATTGGTTGAATGCTTCAGATGAAGATGTGCTTACGTACATTAAAATATTTTCTTTAAAAAGTCGCCAAGAAATTGAGTTGCTTATTGCTCAGCATCAAGAAGATCCAAGCAAAAAATTACTTCAAAAAGAATTGGGAAAGGAAATTACTCAACGGGTGCATTCCAAGGAAGAATATGAAGCTCTAGGTTTAGAGCTCAATATTATGTTTGATAAAGGTATTGGTAAAAATGAGTTGTCAGCCATGAATCAAATGGATTTTGAAAAAGCAATCGGATCTTTTGATCGAATGTTAGTTGAGGGTACAAATGATGTGGGTTTACTCGGTTTTTTGGCAGGGTCAACTGGAATCTACCCGTCTAATGGAGAGGCTAGAAGGGCGTTGCAAGGCAATGCGGTTGCTATCAACAAAGAAAAAATCACCTTAGACTATATCTTAAATGCGGATGATTGGCTTTTTGATAAATACATGCTGATTTCTAAAGGAAAAAAGAAGCATTTCGTAGTAGTCAAAGAATAAATTATAACGTGAGTTGTGAACATCCCCGAATATCAGAATAGTCAGTTCTTCCAAGTATTTCTACACCGTTTTTTTTTCTTTTCCCCAAATCTTGAGTCGCGATAAACGAACAAGAATAAAGATTGGCTAAGTCTATGATTGTAATGATTCCTTTGTTTAAGGAAGTATTCGTATACATCGGACTTGTATTTTCACGAAACCCGATTCGTAGCCAGGCTGGGCAATGAAAAATCCCATCACCTTTAGAATAAGCCTGAGAAAGTAATTCGGTCATGCCATATTCCGAGTGCACTGCTTTAATTCCAAATGAGTTGCTAAGCTTCGCATGAACTTCCGAACGAATCATCTCAGTCTTGCGGCCTTTCATTCCTCCGGTTTCCATAATAATAATCTTTTTTAGGTCCATTGGGTATTTCTCCGAGAAATCGAGAAGTGCGTATGTAACACCAATTAGAAGGGTAGGAATTCCATTTTCATTGCTATTTTCTAATACCATTTTTAGACCGGCATCATTGTTTAGATAAAAATTTGAACTGGAAAATTGACTTCGTTCAATCAATTTTTCTACCATGTAGACTAAACTAGAATCACCTTGCTCTTGATACGAAGGCAATAGGCCTATAATTAAGAAATCTTTAGGGTCACCGTAGAATTGCTTAAATCCTGATAGGAACGATCGCTCATAAAGACTTGGGTCTGCCACATGGTGCTGGCTTTTCCCTAAATTCCCAGTGCCGCTACTTTTGAAAACTAATTTAGCTTCCAAAGAATTTGTAATTACCTTTTGTGTCTTGAATAACTCAATTGGCAGAAAGGGGATTTCTTCTATTGCATTAATTTCTAGGTGATTTTTCCCTAATAAATGCAGAAATTCCTTGTATACGTTACAGTTTTCAGCTTGAAAATGAAATATTTTCAAGGCTTTTTCGTTGAAATCAACAGTTGATTTAATTTGAAATATTTCGTCTATATTGACCGGTAAAGTCGTCATTTTTAAATTTATGTAATAATTTTACACTTATGACATCATTAGGGAAAATTGCCGTTATCTGTTTTGTATTAGCTGTTGTTCTTGTATCCTGTTTGAAACCTCAGCAGTTTCCGCCGGAACCTGAGATTAGTTTTAAAGAGTTTTTAATCATGTCAGACTCTGCTAAATTAACCATTACATTTCAAGATGGTGATGGGGATGTTGGATTAAATGATGCCGACACATTGCCACCTTACGATACTTCAAGTATTTACCATTTTAATTTGTTTGCTCAATATTGGGAAAAGGATGATGCATTAGGTTGGGTTCAGGGGACTGATTTTTTAGGTGACCCTATTGAGTTTCAATACAGAACACCTATCATTACACCGACAGGCCAGAATAAAGCGTTGAAAGGAGAAATAGAAATGACCCTCGAGCCTTTTTATTATAATCTCGGGTCGAGTCAATCCGACACCATTATGTATAAAATCATGCTAGTGGACAGAGCGTTAAATGAGAGTAATTGGGCCGAATCTACACCAATAATTAGATAAGTTTAAATTTTACCTGCTACTGCTTCAGACACATTGATTACGTGGTCTCCGACTTTCTCGAGTGAAGAGAAAAGATCACTATAAATCATCCCGCTATTCATATTATAATCTTCTTTCTGCATACTTTCCAGATGTTCTTTTCTAATTTCATTTCTGTAACGGTTGATTTCTATTTCTTGGGCAATGGCATCGTCCATCTTAATTGAACCATATTCGGCGTTTAAATTTTTAGACATAATTTCAAAAGAATCATCAATTCTATTCATCAATTTTTCAAGACGCTCTCTTTGTTCAGGAGAAAACCAAACCTTTTCATCGTTCTTTCTTTCGATACCCTTACTCATTTGGTAATAAATATCACCAATTCTTTCGAGGTCGTTAGCAATACTTAACATCCCACGGATTTTAATAGATGCTTCTGAAGTAAGTTCAGATTGGGAAACCTTACCGAGGTAGTTGGTGATCTCAATCTCAATTCTATCCGTAATCTCTTCATATTTCTTAATCGATGCATGAAGTTTGACTCGTTTTTTCCTGTCCGTTTCAGATAGTAATAGCCGCACTTTATTAGACATTTTATTTGTAATTTTACCAAACTTTGCAACCTCTTTCTTGGCTTCCATTATCGAAAGCTCTGGAGTTCCCAATAATCCGGTACTAATATATTCGAGTCTAAATTCTTCATCTGCGTCACCTTTAGAGGGCACCATTCTTGTCACTATTTTTGCGATTAAGTTTACCCACCAGATTAGGAACAGTACGTTAAGAATATTGAATGTAGTGTGGAATATTGAAATAGCAGTTGGTACACTTCCATCAACTGTGTATGGAGAGCCTGCACCAGAATCAACCATATATTGATTGATGAGGTACATAAATCCTTCAAATGCAATTAACATCCAGATTACTCCAACTATATTGAAAATAAAATGGGCTCTGGCAGTTCGTTTTGCATGGACATTTCCGACCATTGCGGCTAAGTTTGCCGTGATTGTCGTTCCAATATTTTCTCCGAGTACCATAGCTGCTGCGGCTTCAAATGGTATGGTACCATTCGCACATAAAACTAGCGTTAAGGTCATGGCTGCACTTGAAGATTGAACCACCACGGTTAAGATGGTTCCAACTAGAACAAAAAGGACTGTGCTAAGGAAGCCCATACTAGTCCATTCTTTTAAGAATGCCAATACTTCCGGATTGTGTTTAATGTCAGGAACTGCGCTTTTCAAAGCCGCGAGGCCAAGAAATAATATAGCAAAACCAATGATGAATTCGGCAAATGCTCTCATTTTACCTTTCGAAGAGAATAACATGGGAAATCCAATCCCAATCAAAGGAAGCGCTATAACCGACATCTTAATTTTAAACCCTAATAATGTTATTAACCAGGCAGTAATGGTTGTACCAATATTAGCCCCCATTATTACACCAATAGATTGTGTTAGGGAAAGAAGACCAGCATTAACAAAACTGACAAGCATTACTGTCGTGGCAGAAGATGATTGTATTAAGGCAGTAGTTGTGAATCCTGTAAAAACTCCGGCTACACGATTTGTTGTAATGGTGCCCAGAATTTTTCTCATGCTATTTCCCGCTAACTTCTGGATTCCTTCACTCATAATCTTCATACCATAAATGAAGAAGCACAACGCGCCTATCAGAACGAGTAAATCAAAAATTCCAAACAGGCTATCAATTGAAAACTCTTCGACTGCGGACCAAACTTCAACCTCTTGCTTGAACTTAGGATTAACAAGTTCCCCGGTTCGCACAACACCGACTTTAGCTTTATAGCTTTCGCCTTGAGTGATTCCTACAAGTTCGAACTTTGAATCGCTTACATCAAAATATTCACTCTGGGACCAAGTAATGTTTTCTTTTCCGTCAGATTCTGTTGTAATCGAGGATAAGCTGGTATAGTATACAACTCCTTGGTAGCCATTTTCTTTAAGAGACGTAACGGCATCGTAATCCATAGTCCATGAAATCTCAGTAGAACCATACTCAGGATTAACTTTTAAATCTTCAAATATCGTACTTGAATAAAGAGTGTCCGAAGCTGCATTAAAACAAGTCGCTTGTTGAATTTGGTTTTCTAAACTGTCTTGCGCTGATGTACTTATTGTTATAAGACTAAATAAGGTCAGGAAAATCAGACCGAAGCGGATATTGGTATTCCTTGAATTGAATTTTTCGTTTCTCACGTTATTCGATTTCTTTCTATTAATTATGTGGTAAAAATAATCTAGTAACATGTCCTTAATCTTGTTTCAATGTTAACTTAACGTTAAGGAATGAGTCCATCCTGTTAAATTTTCTTTAAATGTGTTTTTCGCTGATATTTTAGCATTTTAATCATTCATCTTTGTGCCGTTAATTGAGAAAGTAAGCAAAAGATGAAGAAGAGAATTTTAGTTCTAGCCATTGTATTTATATCAGGTAACATATTCGGACAAAGAGTTATTGATGCTAAATTCGGAAAGGGCATTTTCAACATTATTGCAGCTGATTCCAG
>Ga0315322_10001487_pt1 | contig 18178 bp, 8 predicted proteins | sample M110021515metaG_FD_203461 | JGI IMG/M metagenome (GOLD analysis project Ga0315322, IMG submission 203461) | Ammonia-oxidizing marine archaeal communities from Monterey Bay, California, United States - M1 100m 21515 | ecosystem: Environmental > Aquatic > Marine > Intertidal zone | place: USA...
ACAACAATCATATTCTCTCGCTTACGTGGAGTCCGGACGCCTCCATTCTTGCCTCTGCTGGAGTCGACCGTCTCTACAAACTATCAGGTAAGACCGCCATCGCATACCCACCCCCCGTGCAGGAACCAGGGCGAGGTGCACGACCAAGGGAGGGCTTCCCCTACGGCTTGCTTGCTGTCGGGTTGTCTGACTCCGGGTTTGACCCTTCAGTCGCAAGGCTCTTCAGCTCTTTCAGCCAATTTGGCGCTTCCGAATGGGCAAGGTTTTCGCGGATAATACGCCCGAGATTCCGGAGAGACGCCGCCGCGTTCGATCCGTGGAGCAGGGCGTCTCGATTCTTGCCCCAATGTAAAACGGGGAGGCGGTCCTTCCTGAAGTCTTCTTCTGAAATCTTCTTCTGACGGACATCCTCGCGCTGCTTCTCCCTCTTGTTGTCCCGGCCATCAAGTCCAAAGCGACGGGCAATATTTTCTGGAATTCCTGCAGGAAGGTCGACCGGGAGGCCAAGAGCCTCCCCGCGACCTGCAACCTTAAGAGTTTTGCTCTCATGGACGATGCGCTTGTCCCACGCAGCCTGGAGCGCGGAATGATTCTTTTCTTTACGAAAGTGTGGGAGAATCACCTCATCGTAGACTGCGCTGACCGGCAGCGGTGCGTCTATCCACTTCTCCAGCGACGGCATGGTTAGGGTCAGTTTGAGCCGATCAGCGAACACCGAATCGAGAGCTGGTGTGATGAGGATTTGCCCGTGACCCTCGAGCTTGTCGAAGTCTCTGGTTAGATCATCGTAGTAGTCGATCAGCAGCGGCATCACTTTCTTCACCCCGGCCGCTTCATCCTCCTCCAGAGCAACCGCAAGCGTAAGGAGGAGAAACTTAGCTTGGTATTGCAGGGCGGCCACGTGCTCGGTGCTCTTGACCCGATCCTCGTTACGCTCCCGCCACTCTCGCCATTCGGACTCGCGTTTCCCCACGGCGTCGAACTGCAGTTCTTTGATGCAGGCCATGTAATACTGAGAGGTGGCCTTAGGGCTTTTGAGAATGGCCTGCAGAGTGCTGACAGCGCGTGAGTTATTGGTGGCAGAGCTGCCGTGCAACTTTTGATGTAGCTCTTCGATCATCTGACTGACCTGTGTCTTTTCCGTGGGAGTAAGGCTCTGGGCCGAGCTGGAGCTGTAAACCAGCATTATTGCGGAGAAGGAGATGGCGGCGAGCATGCGAGGCGTTCTCATCATGCCGAAAGTCATACCACACTGCCGGACGGAAGGGAAGGCCAGCACCGCATCAGCTGCTAGGAAATTGCTTTTGGCGGGAGGGCTTTGAAGCCGCCTTTGGACCGGAGCGGAGGGGGGCGAAAGAGCGGAGATCGGCGGAGTTCATGGGGGAGAGAGGGAGTTATCTACTCAGATTCGCGCACCCTATAGAAGACGACACTACCATCAAGGATGGGATCGGCATCAGCATACTCGGTCGAGTCCTCCTCACCAGCCACGCTTGCCAATACCTCCCAGTTCACAAGGTCTCGGGATCGCTCAACGGCGTAAACCCTTCCAGCAACGGAAGTAAAATTGATGATGAAAGATGTCAGCTCGCCGGGAATACCCTCGCCAACCACATTGATAATCCTTACCGGTGGCTGAGCGCCACCCGTCACCGTAATCGTTAGCGTGCTGGAAGCCGTTGCACCGCGCTCATCGGTAACCGTCCAGTTAGCCACCACCTTCAGAGTTTCACCCTCGGATAGGGACTGGTAGGCTTCATCTGAGGAGTCAAAGCTGTAACTGCCGTCCACGTTCAGGGTCAATCCCGCAACCGGGGCGTCAAGGACGTAGCTGAGCGTGGCACCGTTGTCCGCGTCAGTGGCAACCAGCTGACCGTTGAGCACATCCCCCTTTGTGACGGGTCCGCTGCCGGGTTTTGCTACCGGATCCTGATTGTCAATCGGGATTCCCTTAGTCAAATTTGACCATGGGGTCACGGCACCAACTGTCGGACGCGTAGCACGCATCCGGTAATAATAGGTCGTTCCCGGAACCAGCCCCGCGTCCTCGTAAATCGCCTCGTCCGCCAGATCCATGTCAATGGTGGCAATCCCAGCCCAAGGCCCATCTGGATCCAACGCCCGCTGCAATTCCACAAACTCCCATGACCTAACCTGCGGATAACGCACGCGGTTCAATCCAGCACTGGGCAGGAGAGGATAAAAATGATCATCTTCCACCCCGTTGCTTAATACCGCAAACTGATTACTGGATCGGATCGCATCATCAAGTCCATCCAGCGGACACCTCCCCCTTGAAACCTCGGCTCCGTCTGATTCTCCACCCCCATCAGTGTCGGCATTGAGGGCGAGCGTTCCGGCATGGTATTCGTCCATATTGGTTAACCCGTCCTCATCGGGGTCAAGCTGATCATTCTTGGTTTTAGGATCGAGACCCTGTGAGACTTCCCATGAGTTGGGCAGCCCGTCAAGATCCTCATCAAAACCCTCAACCGGCTCACCTTGCAAAGTTTCCTCATAGACTGAGAACACCCCGCTCACATCGCGCACGAAAGGTGATTGATCATTCGCCTCACCGGAAGCACTCACCCTGACACGGTATGTCCCGTTTGCATCCGGCGGCACTGATTGTCCATTTTTGTCAATATCTGTCCCAACGCTCTGGCCCCAGAGTGTCTGCCGGAAAAATGCGCCGTAAACTCCGTCGCCGGCCACACCGTCCCCATGTGCCCCATCATCAAACATGTAGATCGGCCCACATGCCACTTCTCCTGTCGGCAGGGTAACCTCCACAGCAACCTCGGCCTCCTTCACAATACCATCCCGATCGGTAAGAAAGGCCAGCAAGGTTACCGGCTGACCAATTCCAAACCTCTGCCGATGCTCGCCTGAACGATGCGTTAAGTTAGAGCGCAGGTAACTGGAAAAAGCCAATTCACATGCCACCTGATTTACCGGCCTGCCGGAAATACCCGCAAAGAAGGGAACCTCACTCCCGGTTCTATTCTCGATGGTGAAAGTGTATTTTCCCTGCTTTAAATCCACATTCATCTGCCAGACCTTGTGCCGTTCGTTACGTGTATAATCAGGTGGAAATATATCCGCCTCGGCAGCGGTTATCTCTGTTCCAGCCGGTCCAGTCAGTGTCACGTCTAGGGCACCGGATTTCCCGTCCCAATAAATATAAATCATGCCATCCTCCACCTGTGCATCAACCAGGTCGACCGCAACCTCAAGGTTGCCGCCACTTTCCACCGAGTCCTTGACACACCCCAACCGGTCCAGTTGCTGCGCCCTCTCTGTCCCGGACAGATATGCCTGCGCCAAGTCAAGGAACATCGACCCTGTATTCGTGCCACCCCTGGCAATTGCCCCTGTATTCACCTCGATATAATCATGGTCACCATCCGTGGAGAGAGCGATATCCTGCATTAGGTTTGTATCCGCATCCGCCCCGAATGACAGGGTATTGATGATCGTTTCGTTCCCGGCTTTTCCCGGCGAACCCACAAACCGTTCTGTTACGGGCTGCCCATCTCCCCACAGGGCCGCCTCGTTCTGGGCACCATCAGAAAGCAAGAGGATCGTATCAATCAGTTCACCTGATGTCGTGTCCGCGTCGATAATGTCCTGCGAAACATCCAAGCCGTCTCCAATGGAGGTAAATCCACCCGCCGTGTAGTTATTGATACCCACCTTGATCAACCCGCGCGTAAACAAGTTTGCCCCGAACAATTGCCCGCCTGCTGCCAACGCATCCTGAGTAGAAGAAACGCCATCTCCGCTAAAGCTTACCAACCCAATGCGATGGTCATCCCTAACGGTATCAACATAAAACAACGCCGCCTGTTTGGAGGCCTCAAGTTTAGTGCTTGGGCTGTCCATGCTCCCAGACACGTCCATGCAAACAACGTGCCGGAACATGTAATCTCCATACAATACACTTAAGGAATTAATGTCCGACTTCATGCCACTGCACAAGCCCACCTCCAAGCTGTATAAGCCGTCGGCGGTCTGCACCGGAGCCTCCACGAGCAACCAGTATTCTCCCCCGACATAAGCCGAACTCTTGACTGTGGCCGGCAAGCTATTTACGGCGACCTCAAAGTCATTTTGGATCAGTCCCTGAATCGACAGGTTACCAAGCCCTTCGGGGGTCAAATCGGCCGGTCCCTCGACGATTAATCGCACCAGGAAGTTCTCCGGATCATCATACGGTCCCGGATAAGCCAGGTTACTCTGGCTGGGATGAGTGACCTTGAGCACCGGCTCATCGCGTGCAAACGTGATATTCAGACCATTCACTCCGTTACTCTTCCCTGCCACCACCACGGCAATCTTACCAATCCGGTCAGCTAAAGCCGTCCGATGCGAAACAAAATAAGACCGGGAGGCTTCCGTTCCCGTGGTTTTGCGTAAATCAACAATATTACCCGCCTCCGTGATCCCAATGATACAGATGTCCGCGCAATCATCACTCTCGATCCTTACTCCGATCACCTCACACTCAACTGCATTCAGATTTCCGATGAGATCCCACTCGTAATACTTTGTAGAGTTTGGATCAACCGCCTCCCCCGTGAATGACGCCCCAGTTGTGGAGGTGCTCGTGCTCACAGCCCCCGACACGCTACCGTAGTTCTGCTGACCTGTCGGTCCAACCTCTTTCTCGTCCCGGTATTCGTAGCGTGGAACCAGGTTGCTCTTTCTATACCTCGTATCGAAATCCAAGGCGCTCTGGTCATAATCCCGCGCGTAGTTGCAGATCGCGAAATCAAAATACATACTGCCAAAATCCTCCCCTGCGCCACGACTGAATGACTGAATAGCCGCATTTGTCAAAATCTCCTGATCCACGTCCTCGCCATCGTTTAGCATGGATTCAGCTTTTTCATAAAACTTACGGATCCAGTCATACCCGTTGTCTAGGGCGTTGATCTCGTTGCCGAGTTGTTCGCACAGGTAAGACCAGAAGATGCCTGCTGAATATGGATAATCACCCCCAAAAGTGGAACGATCCTCATCTGTGCCAATCTTCCAGAAATCATAGGAGATATAGCCTGGATGAACGCCGTCACTAACACCATCTCCGTCCGCATCGACATTGAAACCTTCCAAGAAAGCTTCAGCGGCACCATCTAAATACAAGGAATTCCCGTTATTATTCCAATCAAAGTCACTCTCCCAGCGATCATCAAGCGCCCGCGTATGGCCTTCAGCAACCACAGTACCCCATGTGTTCCACGATGTTGAACCTGCTCTTCGAGCGTAACCAGACTGGATAGAATGAAACAGTTCATGCGCCGTAACCTTTCGATCCGTGGCACCTGGTGGATCGGACAAACGGTCCGTATTCAGCGCAAAAAGGTCTTGGTCATAGTATCCATACCAAGACTCACCTATGCCATCAAAATCAAAAAGCAGGACATCAAAGTAATCGTCATCGGTCGTCGTTGACCAATGCTGCGTGAAACCCATATCTGTAATTTGACGGTCATAGAGCCCACCTATGAAACTGACCACATCTAGGGCATTTGAAGGGGATACGTAATGCGAGGATTCGTTGATACCATCACCGTCAGAATCAAAAGACGAGCTAGAATCGTCATTGTAATAAATTCTCCATTCCAACCCTCCTTTTGAAACAGTCTCAGTTGAGTCCAAATCGAAGTCATCAATTTCATCCGACACAGCAAACCCAACCCCAAGCCAAATTGACGCTCCGATTATATAACTTACTTTCATGATTGTGGATTTGTAAAACTTCTACTTGGCCTTTTAACAGTTCCACGAGCAATAGGTCGAGGTATCTTTACTGACTGCTAGGAATTTGCTTCTGGCGGAAAGTCCGTGAAGAACGAATTTGGGCGGAGTTCATGGGGGAGAAAGGGGGTTGCTGCTAGGAAATTGCTTTTGGCGGGAGGGCCTTGAAGCCGCCTTTGGGCCGGAGCGGAGGGGGGCGAAAGGGGGTTGCGTGTGATTAGAATGTCGATCCCGCTTGGGATTTTGCGCCACTTTTCGATCAGTTCTTCTTCTGTCGCGTAGTAGGCAAATCCAGATAAGTCTGGGCACCATGGAGAGCCGTAAATCGAGAGGCCTTCGATTTCTATTCCGCTATCTTCGAGGCAGATGGCGTGTTTAAAATGAAACTCCTTACTCTGGATGAGAAAGTCATGGTTGCCACCAATGCAAACAACATGCTTCGCTGGAGCCTCGGCAAACCAGCTGTCAATATCATCGAGAGTCTGCAGGTCTTCCTCTTGGAAACTACACAAGTCACCACAGTGGATGAGGATATCACATGGAGGAATCGTCAGCTCACGATGCTTTCGGTGTGTGTCTGCGATGATACAAATTGAGGCCATTTTTTGTGAAGATTGGAGTTAGGGTTTCTTGGTGTTGGGGGGCGAGATGCGATGATTCTAGCGCATCTCTCGTGCGGACTGAGGCCAGTCCGCGCTACCGATTCTCTTGGCGGTGGGCTATTTACGTTAGGGCGGCATGGCCTCATTCCGCTGTGTCTTGACCTCTCATTGCAGAGACAGAGGCGATGTAACATCAATTTAGGTGTTACTCTATCAGACATTTTGAGGAGAGGTTTTTTCTTTCCCGATGGGGCCTTTCAAATCAGGTTCAGGCATCACATGAGATATAATGCAATTTTTTACAAACTGATTGCCGCTTTGTCGGTTATTACTATTTCTTTTGGCCAATATGCGGCTGATTTAGCGACTGTTTCGGCGTTGGGAACTGACCCTGCGATGCTGTCGGCGCCGGGGGTTTATGGTTTTGATCCGCTTGTTTATACGCCTCACAATACTCCGACGAATGCCGCGGAGGCGGCTGCTTTACCGACGGCGACGATGCTTGATGCGGCGGGGGCTTCGGCGACGACGCTTGGGGCGGGAGACTTGAAATATGTCTATTATGATGGGTTGGATTATTTGGAGAACCCGACCCGTGTTTTTGCCTGTGTGGGGATTCCGGCGACGGCGAGTGCGGCGAATCCAGTTCCAGCGGTGGTGTTGGTTCATGGTGGTGGTGGGTCGGCTTATCCTACTTGGGTTAAGAAGTGGCGCAACCGTGGCTATGCGGCGATTTGTATTGCGGTGGAGGGGCAGGTGCATCGAAAGGATGCGAGTTTTCCACAGATGAATACGAACTGGAACATTCACAATATGGCGGGGCCGGTTCGGGCGGGTATTTATAATGATACGAACGTGTCACCGATCACGGATCAATGGATGTATCATGCGACAGCGGATGCGATTTTGGCGAATTCGTTGATGCGGTCGCTTCCGGTAGTAGATGCCAATAAGGTGGGGATCATGGGGATTTCTTGGGGTGGGGTGATTACGAGCACCGCGATTGGGATTGATAATCGCTTTAGCTTTGCCATTCCAACTTATGGATGTGGCCACCTCTTTGATGCGAGTAATAACTATGGGCTGAACCTTTCTGATGACGAGGCTTACAAGCAAGTTTGGGATCCAATGGTGCGGATGGCCAATGCGACGATGCCGGTGCTGTGGTATTCGTGGCCGCAGGATCCTCACTTCCCGATGGATAGCTTTGCTTATAGTTATAAGGCAGCGGGTGGCGCGAGGATGGTGTCGTTGGTCAATAATATGCTTCATGGTCACGGGGCGGCGTGGGCGCGGCAGGAGTCTTATGACTTTGCCGATAGTGTGGTGGCGACGGGCGCACCGTGGTGTGTGCAGCAGAGTTCGAATGTTAGCATGGGCGTGAGGGGGACGACGGTGACGGTTGTTTTTTCTTCGACGAAGCCCCTTCACTCGGCGGCGATTTTGACGACTGTTGATCATGATGATACGACGACTGATATCACCGTAAACCAAGCTTGGATAGAGACCGCGTTGGCGACGCCAGTGGATAATTTAGACGGAACTTATACGGTGACGGCGCCTTTACCGCTCGGGACGACGGCGTGGTATATCAACGTGGAGGGCGCGGGGCTTTCTGGTGATAGTGTGGTGAGTTCCGATTATGAGGAGATTTTTGAGGTCACATTGGATTCTGCGCCTGAGTTGGCGATGACGCTGGCCGCGGGGGTGACGCAGACGACTGGAACGGCCAGTTTAAGTTATACAGGGCCTTCTAATTTGCCGATTACGAATGTGGTGGTCAGTGGGCAGTCAAATCCTGGGTCGTTTACTTTATTGACGACGGCACCGACATTGTTGAGTGAGCCTTCACCGGTGACGACGGCCTTGGATGTTCAGTTTGATAATGCGATTGCGGGTTTAGGTGCGGGTCAGAGTGCAACGGCGACCTTGACTGTTTTCTGGGAAAAGACCGACGGAACGACGGAGCAGGTTCAGCTTCCTCTGAAGGCGACAATGGCGGGAACGGCATCGACGACGGTGATTTATGGAGTGACTGCGAATTGGTCATCCCAGCCAGTTAATTGTGTCGATGATGTGATTATTCATAACAATGCGACGGTCACGATCGATTCGCTGACGGCCTGTGCGGTGAATCTGATTGTGAATGATGATCCTGTTCCCAATACGGGGTCGCTGGTGGTTACGGCACCGACGACTTTGGATGTGAGTGGTTCGATTGTGATGGGAACCGATACGGGGGGCGGATTTATTACGCAGACGGGCGGGGTGGTGACGACGCCGGTGCTGGAGGTGAATTCTAGCAATACGGGAAGTACTTCGCTTTATTATTTAGGCGGCGGAGATTTAGTCTTGGAAGGCACAGGAGGACTGGATGTGGGGGCGGGAAGTTTTGTCGTGATTGATGGAGGAACGGCTAGTAAAGATTTAGCGACGCAGTCACCTGACGGGGCTTTGGGCGATAGTCTCTCATCGGGAACTGTGCAGGTGAGGTCTGGGGCTTTGCAACTTTTGAATGGGGTAGTGACGTCTATAGTAAATCACTATGGCCAGCTCGATATCACGGGCGGTGATGTGGATGTGATTGGCCAATTCCGCGTGTGGAGTGATATCAAGGTAACGGGGAACGCGGCGGATGTCCGGGTGGCTTGGTTGAATGGGTTGCCGGGATCACATTTTACGTTTGCCCTCGATAGCGACGGGGTGAGCCCGATTGTTGTGAATGATTGGATGTCACTGGGGAGCTCGCTGATTACGGTGGATGGCTCGTCATACACCGGAGGGACGGCTACGATGGTGCTGATGGATAGTGCCAATTTGGTAGGCACGGCCAGTGCAGGGAACATCAGCGTGGCGGGGTTTCCAATTGGTTATCAAGCGCAGGTGGTGCAAGATGTGGCTACGGATGAGGTGCGCTTGGAGATTGTCGAGACTGTTTACGGAAGCTGGGCGACAAGCCATGGGCTTATGGGAACAGATCGTGATCCTGCAGCTGATGCGGATGGAGACGGGCAGAAAAATTTATATGAGTTTGCCTTTAATGGAGACCCGAATGATGGCTCGAAAGGGGCATCGGTTTGTTGTTTTGATGGCGGAACCTTCAGCGCGACACGACGCGCGGCGGCGGTAGCAGGATTGGTATATGTTTTACAAGAGTCCACGACTTTAGGGGGCTGGACAGTGGTGACGGGGACATCAAGTACGGTGGCTTCGGTGTCGGGCGATTTTGAGACGGTCGAAATTACGAAACCTGCAGGATGGGGAAGCGGGGCGAAGCACTTTCTCCGTTTGAAGGTGGAGATGGCTCCCTGAGCCTCAAGGCGGAACCCCGCCCCGATGAGCAAGCTCATCCTTACCACGGGCGAGAGCAAGCTCTCGCAGTCCGGGAGGTGACTGACTGCTATGAATTTGCTTTTGGCGGGAGGGCTTTGAAGCCGCCTTTGGACCGGATCGGATGGGGGAGAAAGGGGGTTGATAGCTTCTTTTTCTGACATGTGAGTTCTTAAAAACTAAATGATAAAGTAGATAGAAGCAGTCATGGGATCAGGGCAACTGAATCTAGTGGCATCACTCTCCATGAAAGAGGCGGTCTTGGCGTTCGATAACGCACAGAGCTTAAAAGCATACATCCACGAACTCAGTATAGTTGTTCAACTCATGATCATCGGTCTCTTCCAGTAATTGCTGCATATTTTTTTGGAAGCTTTTCAAAACGGCATGATATTCTGGATTTCGCGCCAAGTTGTTGAGGCAACCGGGGTCTTTCTTCACATCGTAGAGTTCTTCGGGCACACGTTGCAGGATAAAATCAGCGCGTTCGGCGTAATCCGGATAGGAGCCGTCTTCGGCCTTGTTAGCGTTTTTTCGCAAGAGCGCGGTGACTTCGCTGCCCATGGTGCGCGGTTGCTCGGTCTCACCATCGGACCAACCATTCCACACATACGTATAGCGGGTGGTGTTTAACGCACGCGAGGGACGGTATTGCTCCATCTGCTGATAGAGGTCGGACGGATAGGTCTCGATCGCTTCATCTAATTCGCGGGCATTGTTCATGTAGTTAAAACAGCTAAAAGCGGCGCGACGGTTCCAGTCTGCGGTGTTTCCGCGAAGTAGTTCAGCGAACGACATTCCATCGACTTGCTCCATCACTGGCAGCCCACAAAGCGCCGCAATTGTGGGTGCGATATCGACGACGGAGACGACGGAGTCAGCATTGCGCAATTCAGACTGAATCTTGCCAGGCCAACGGATGATCAACGGAGTCTTGGTGCCAGATGGATACAGTGCCCACTTACTCATAGCCCAGGGCATGCCGTGGTCGGATAGGAAAATCACAATGGTATTATCCGCTTGGCCGCTCTCATCCAGTGCCTTGAGCACGCCGCCGACGACTTCGTCCATACGGTTGACGGAGTCGTAGTAGTTCGAGAGCTCGGCCTTGAAGCGACTGTCATTCGGGTAAGCTGGTGGCACAACGCAATCCGCAGGATCGTATTGCGTCTGCGGATCGGGATAGGGCTTTCCGTTTGGATATGTCGTCCATTCCTTGTTGTGCATCATCGCTTTAAACCAGTTCGGGTTTTCACCACGACTGCGCGCCCAGTAACGATGCGGGTCGTGGGCGTTGGCGGCGAGGTAGAAGGGCTTGCCCTCTTCCTTGGCGCGACCGAGGAACTCGCGCACAAATTCGTAATACTTGGCAGGGTCGCGTCCGAGGCCCGTTTCGTGCGGCGCACCACGCGGTGCCATGCTGAACCGACAGGCTGTCGAGCCGTGCTTGCCGACACAACCGGTGAAGTAGCCCGCGTTCTTGAGTTCGGTCGTGATCGAGGTGCTCGGCCGTGTGCCGCCGGCATTCTTCCACCAAGTCGGTGGCTGCACACCGTGGCCCATGTAGCCTGAAGTCTGTGGAAACTGGCCGGTATATAAGGACTCACGCGAAGGCCCGCAAATCGGCGTGCTAATAAAACAGTGCTCAATCAGGATACCTTCCGAGGCGAGTGTATCGAGGTTGGGTGAGATACCAGACATGGTATTTCCGGTGCAACCGAGGGAGTCCCAGCCCATGTCGTCCGCTGTGATAAGCAGGACATTTGGCCGCTGCTCAGTGTCTGCAAACGACAGAAGTGACAGTGCGAGCGATGCAAGGGCGATAATAATGTGATGTTTCATTATAGTGTATCGAGTGGTGTGTTGGAGTTAAAATCGATAACGATTCCATTGGCGGTCAAGTGACTCCCCTGTTTTTGCAAATGAGCGCCTGCCGGCACCTCGACCAACACGACCACCTGATCCGGTTGCAGCGTGAGCTGATACGTGGTTTGCTGAGACTTGGCAATGAATTGACCGCTGATGCTATCATAAATATCGGAGGGAGCGTTTAATGACAGCGAAACTGCCTGCTTGGTTGCATGCGGATTATACACCATCGAGGTCGGATACGCTGGTTGCGCATGCCAATCGGTCTTTAAGCAATCCCATTTCAAAATGCCAGGCACGTCCGTGAGCTCACAAATCGCGCCGAGAAACCCGACGTGGTTGCCCATATACAGCGCGAGGTTGTTGTCAGATTTTGAAAACCATTTCTTCTTTTCGGCAAGATAGTCTTCCGGGCCGACCTTGGGGGTATCCCAGCCATTTTTAATCGGATCCCCCGTCGCATAAGGGCCATGCTGCTTATCTCGGCTCGGCTCCCATGGCATCAACGCTTCGTAAAACAACAAGTAGTCGGGGTCCCATTCATCTTTCCAGTCTTTGTGATCCTGATGATCCCAATCCAATTGATAGCCCTGCAGAAGGCGCATCGAATTGGCGGCATTGAGCGCGTAGCGGGCAATACTTTTTGCATAGCGTTGATCATAGCGCACCACTGGCACCAACCAACTCGGCCCTAATAAGCTACTCATCGTGAACGCATGAAACGTCCCCTCTTCCAAGTTCCACTTTGCCGCATCAAGGCCCGCGCAATCCATACCGCCGAAGCGCGAGGTTTGCGTGACATGCCAGGGGTGCATCTTGCGCTCACCATCGCCAAACCACGCCGCAAAGACAGGAGCCAGTGGGATTGATTGACCATATTCAGCATTCAAACGAGCCGCCGTGATCGGGCCCATCAAGCAAGTGGCTTCATAGCGACCGGGGTTTTCGACATACCACTGCATGCCCGAGCGCGCGGCCTCTAGCATCGCCAGATTGCCAGTCTTCGCATAGCCGATCATACAGACCCAGGCAACGTTCGGCGCATTGCCTAATCGGTTCATCGGCTCGCTACGCCCATCCTTCAAACCAGTCTCTAAATTGAAACCATAATTATAAAAGTCGGGCGCATCCGGGCAGCCCAAACCTTCGGCGACTTTCAGAAAGTTCGTATAGATACTGTCGGCTTGCTCCTGGAATTCTGGATCCTCCGGATACAGGTCCGCCAGCATCAGCCCATACACCGAGCTCCAGTAACCGTAGATGCCGGAATGCATCACAGGGCTCTGCTTCCCTGGGCCGTGACGGTAGAGGCCATGCACGGGGTCGAACCAGTTCTTCGCAGACTGCACATAATCAAATCCGACTTGCTCACGCAAATCCTGCCCCATCAATCGTGCACCCACGACAGGCGACACACAGGTAAAGATCTCCTGCGCCATGCCTGAGCCCAAATACGAAGGCATGGCAAAATTGACACGCTCCTCTTGGCTATAATCTGGCTGTGGATAGTCCCATTTAAACTGAATCTTCGCCGGCCCTGAACGCTCAACATAATCGATCACGACTCGATAGTTGTAGTCGTTTCGCAAATACAGCCTCTCACTTTTCTGAAAGGGTTTCTCTAATTGATCAAACAGCACACGATTCTCAATCGTCACGCGGGCACCGTCATCGGCTTGCAGCCAGAATGTGTATTCGCGGCTCACTTCGGGACGGAGCACCCCCTCCCAACGCACGGTAAAATCATCGCGATCAAGTTTCGAGTCCGGCTGATCGTGCTTCCAGTTGAAATCCACCACCTCGTCCACACGCTCGACCACTGGATCTGCTGAGCGTGTCGCACCACTGTAATAACTGGCAGCCCACCCTCGTTGACCTTGAGGCGTGCGCACATACTGGCTATCGATCGGCTCCCACTGTTTAAGCTTAGGAGCAATCGTCGCCTTACCTCCGAGTTGCGTCGATGCATTCAACACCAGGCGATAGTAATCTTTCGACACCTGCGCCCAATCACGCATGACCAAGGGCTCAGGCATGCGCGGCATCGGCTCTACCCAAGGAATTGAGATCTGCGGCACTGGCGCAGCCGCACCGGTGTGATACATTCCACCGAGCACAACAGCTAAAGCCGCAATCAAAGTCTGCTGTTTAATCATAAATCGGCACTTCATCTCATAATGATAAGAGACCGCACCCGTTTAAAGATACGGTCTCCCCTAGATAATCGACCCGTCTAAGATCGACAACCCTATACAAAATTAAAGAATGCTTAACTCCAGAGGTCGGTGCTCATTTCCCAACCACTACGGACCGGTTCACGGATAAAGGCATTGACTGCTAGGAAATTGCTTTTGGCGGAAGGGCTTTGAAGCCGCCTTTGGACCGGATCGGATGGGGGAGAAAGGGGGTTGATCGTCCGCCATCATGACGATGATATTTGGGAGGGCGGGGCGACCATCGTTCGCGCCAACCTTCAGAGCGAAGAGCAGCGGAGAGAGCAGGAGTAACAATCGAGGCATCGCTTTTCTGTTAATCTAGTGTTGTTCAAGGATGTCCGTGGCGCCTACTTCGCGCTCACCCGCAGCCGAATGAACTGTTGATTGTGCGGCGCTGTGGAAATTGGATTTGGCGAGCGGATGGTTACGATCTCAGTTCCGGGCGTGGCAGAATCACGAAATGCCACCACCTGACCGGCGGGTGACCAATCGACGAGGTCCCCGGAAATCTCTGTGACCACGCTCACCCCGTCGGCACCCTTGCGCCGTTGAAACTCGATGATCTGATAGGTTTCCGACGCCCCCCCGACGTTGAATGTCTGAAGCCCGCCCGATAGGTAGCCGAACGATGCCGCAGCGTTCGGATCTGTCCCTTGCGCGAATTCGACGATGGCCGCCATCCCGTCGAAATCGAGATCAGTTGCCTCCTGCCCGGCGGCGAGGCCATTGGTGGCCAGCCAATCTCCCAGCAACTCCCCGTCAGCCGTTCCCGGCGAGCCACCGATCGCTACGCTCGCCCGCCAGAAAATCGGATCGTTGTGGTCGAGTGCCGGACCGGTGCAGGCGAGGGTCAACGAGTAGCCGTTTCCGTCGGGCGCTGTAGGCCATGGTGCATCGTCACCGTAATTCACGCTGGCGACGGTCTGCATGCCGGTGGGCAAGGTGGTGTTGACTAGTGTTAGCGTTTCGCCGCCGTTGTTTAGACCCGTGCCGTTTTGGAATTCGCCAGCGACGGGGATGTCCCCGCTATAGCGCATAGCGAAGGCATCTTGATCGGCGACGATCACCAGACGTGCGCCTGGGTCGAGGTGGGCGACCGACGAGTGCTCCGCAAAGGTGAAATCGATTCCTGCGGAGAAATCGAGGCTGGTTAGGTCGACTGGATGGTCGCCGGTATTCAGCAACTCCAGGAATTCGAAGTCGCCGCGCCGGTTGTGCCCGGCGTCGATCTCTGGCTGTGTGGGGGAGGCTGGACGATAGTGGGTCTCTGAGATCACAATGTTGCCGCTGTCGGCGGGCGCGGTGCCAACCACAAACAGTGCTTCTGTCAGGGGCGACCATTCGCCGTCGTCTGATAGGACACGGGCGCGTACTTCACCTGTGGTCGAGAGCGGCACTGGCGAGGCGTATGGCATCGCAGAGGGCGAGATCCCGGCGTCGCCCGTACCGGCCGTCGCCGTCAGGATCGCGTCGATCAACATATCGCTTGATCCCCTGGTACTGTTGAGGCCGTGTATGGCGAGCAAGTTGCTCCCCCCCTTCAACAAGCCGAGATGTGCGCTCACATCATTCGCTTCGAACTGCTGCGCAGCGGCCTCGTCTAACTGGTCGGAGGTGGCCTGCGCGTTGTAGGCCAGCGGCGTCCCGATGGGGCCATCGTTGTTCACGCGTGCGATCTCCACCCCATTGAGATACGCGACGTAGCCGTCGTCGAAGCGCACGCCGAGGGTCAGGGAACTAAGTTCAGAAGGGGCGCTCACATCGAACTCCCAGCGGAGGTAGATGGTCTCGAACTCGAAGATGCTCTTCGTCCCAGAAATGTCGAAGGCTGGATCAATCAGGTGATTGTATTTACCATTGTCATAGCCCGCGCCCAGCGTGCCGGTTGCCCACGAAGCATCGCTGAATGATTCGGTGAACCACGTCGCCTGTGCCGTGTTGTCGGTCGGTTGCATGCCGCGCTTCCCCGCGCCCTCGGCGACGAGGACATGATCGACAACCGGTGATCCCGGAGCCGGGGGGCGGGGATCGCTTCCATCGAGCGTGTAGTAAATGGTGCCGCCGTCGGGGCTGGTCATCCCCAGCGAAAATCCCGAAGGCACCTGCCCTCCATGGGTGGCGAAATCCGGTGGGTCGGTGTTTGGGTACCACCCCTGTGAGATGAACTGGTTCAAAACGATGTCGGTCCGCCGTGGGAAGTAGTCTCGGAAGTTCAACGATGATGTGACGGTGCCGAGCATCGCGTCGCGGTTGGCAAGCCAGTCGCGGCGGGTGTAGGGGTTCGGTTCCCGGTTGTCACCCCAGCGCGCCGACTCGAGGCGGGTGAGGAAATCCACGTCATTTGCGCGGCGCATGTAGGCTGCTGCGGCGTTGGTCGGGGTGAGCACCCCGGCGTTGTGGAAATGCTTGTGTACACGGTCGGTGAACAGCATTTCAAACTCGGGGTTAGCGATCAAGTTGTTGAACACCTCGGTCGGGCCGCCGCTGTCGTCCTTCCCAGTCACATTCTGCGTGGTGCTCTCCATGCAGTGCTCCGGGTCCCAGCTGTGATAGTGCCATCTGCCGTCTGGCGAGGTCCTGTTGTAGCTCGCGTACCAGTTGTGATATGCCCAGTCGGTATTGCCCACGTAGTAGTTGGCGATCATGTAGGCGATGAAATTCTCAATGTGCAACACCGCTTCGACAGCCTGGTAGTTACTTTGAACGCTCATGTCTTGGCGACTGAGGTCGAGCATCGCGTTGTAGTTGGCACTCGAACCGTTCACCACGGTGCTCGGTTTATGCTTGATCACATCATAGTCATCGTTGTCGCCGCCGAGGTATTCTGAGGCGAAGTTGTCGTCCGGGCGCTCGTGCAGTTCGCTGATGCCCCAGAACACGCCATTGATATAGAGAAGCACATGTTTCCCCTCGGGTGCCAGACCTCCCATGAGGTTCTGTAGGTCTGCGGGGAACTGGTCGCGGGTGTACTGCCCCCGGTCGCGCTGGATCTTGTTGGGGCCGTAGTGCCAGACATTGTTGTTGCGGCTGTCGAGCACCAGCGTGTCGAAGCGGTCGGCCCGCGTCTCCCCGAAGATCTCGTAGCGCAGATCCGGCGAGAATTTGATACGCATCGAAAGCTTGTCTGAGCTCCAGCGGACAGTGCTTGAACTGCCGACGATCTGTACCGTGCCGTCGTTCTGGAAGCCCTTGGTGGCGTTGGGTGCAGCCGTGTCAGCCGCGGGGTTAATGTATTCGATCGAGGTTGCCTTCTCGACATTCTTCCCGCTCGGGTAGATCCCCCCGCTGCCGAACATCTCGTCCCAGTTCATCACCAGCGAAACGGTGGGAGCGCGTTTGAAGTCGTCGGCCACCGGCGCGACCTCCGGGTCGGTATGGGCGACGATTTCCGGATCCATCTCGTAGTCCGGGCCAGCATGTCCCCAGTCGGCGTGGGTCGGAACATTGGCGTTGCTTTGGGCGAGCGCGGTCGCCGGAAAGATGTAGCTGTGCGTATCTATATCGGTTGGCCCGAAGTCTGTCTTCACTGCCATCGCGCGCAGGGTGGTCGTGGCGCTGATCGGGAGCGTCACGCTCGGTGGTGTCTCCGGATCGGTGGCGCCGACTTGGGTGCCGTTGACCAGCGATGGCGGTGTTCCATCGAGGGTGTAGATCAATGTCGCCCCCGCCGTGTCGGTCGCAATGGTTGTGCTGAAGGCGGCTTCGTAGATACCTCGGTCGACGCTGAAGCTAGTGTCGCTGACGAAGCCCTGCAAGACACTCGACGCGTTCGCTGCCCCTGGCGTAGGCTCGGTGAAGTAACCTGAAGGCGCAGGGGACGCGCCGCCTACCAGGCCGAACGATGCTCCTTCTGGCTGGGCTCCGAAGGGGTTGAAGTCGTGTACGATCTCAATGCCGCCCATGCCGTCGAGTCGCGTCAGGGCAAGATACCCTCCGCTCTTGTTCAGGGCGAAATCGGTATGCAGCTCTGCTCCCGTTACCGCGCGGTCTTTGCCGGATGCGAACACTACCAGGTAGTTGTCCACGCCCAATGTCGTCGCTGGGAACTCCCATTTAGTCAGGTCGTCTGGATCGTCGGTCAGATACCAACCGGTGACCACGACTGTCGCAGCCGTCGGGTTCCAAAGCTCGACCCAGTCCGACGAATCGCCATCCTCATCCAGAAGTGTCCCCGCATTCTGGGTTTGGAATTCGGCGATAACTAGGCCGTCGAGCATGTTTTGTGCCGCCAGTGGCGGGGCCAACAATGCGACGGCGAAGGCCAGCGCCACTGACAATCGTAGTTTTGGGGGGTGCATGGGAGGGATAGATCTTCTACTTCTCAAACTGCTAGGAAATTGCTTTTGGCGGAAGGGCTTTGAAGCCGCCTTTGGACCGGATCGGATGGGGGAGAAAGGG
>Ga0315322_10001488_pt1 | contig 18176 bp, 19 predicted proteins | sample M110021515metaG_FD_203461 | JGI IMG/M metagenome (GOLD analysis project Ga0315322, IMG submission 203461) | Ammonia-oxidizing marine archaeal communities from Monterey Bay, California, United States - M1 100m 21515 | ecosystem: Environmental > Aquatic > Marine > Intertidal zone | place: USA...
ACGAGATTGCAACTTCCGCAACCTGCTCGGGCCAATCCCTCGTCTTGGGAGGATATTTTAACGATTCATTCAATTACGGAACTTCCCAGCAGGCTTCGGGTGGAGGATCCGACGGTTTCATCCTGTCGATCTCAGTCTTCAGTTTCTCTCAAGTCAATTGGTTCATGCCCTTGGTTTCTACATCAGATGCGTTCGTTCGCGATGTGGACGTCGGTTCGGACGGTTCGGTCTTTTTTGCCGGTAGTTTTGCCGGAAACGCTTCTCTCGGAGGTATCCAAGTGGTTTCACAAGGCTTGTCCGATGGAATTTTCGGCAAGTTGGCTAGCGATGGCCAAGTCAATTACCTCAAGTCGGGCGGGGGGAAGGGAAAGGACGAAGTTGGTTTCGTAACGGCAGCTTCCGGGACCGATCTGATTGTCGGAGGAACCTTTGCGGAAAAGCTCGAGTGGGACAATCAAAGTGTGACTGCCAAGGGAGGCAAAGATGCCTTCCTCGCTACTTTCTCCGCGTCGGGCAATTGTCTTTCTCTGGTTCATTTAGGAGGTAATGGGAGCGAGGATATAAAGGATCTCATAGGGACCGGTAAAAACGTCGTGGTTTTGGGGACTTTCAATGGAACCGTTCAAGTAGGACAGAATACCTTTGATTCAAAGGGAGAAGTAGATTCCTATCTCGCTTTTTATGATGCGGGTCTGAAGACTTGTCATCAATCAGCTCATTTCGGTGGAACGAGGAATGACTTGCTGAATGCTGCCTCGAGCGCAGTCGAAGGACACTTTGTTTTGGCTGGTCTTTCGGATCGGAGACTTGGCCAGAATCTGGAATCAAGCCTTGTGGATTCCAGTGCGAGTTCAGCGTCTTTCCTTTCTTTTTATGGACCGGTCGACTTTTCTCCTAGGGTGTGGCCAGCTCCGCCTCCTTCGGTTGGAGAATCCTCGTTCTTCGAATACCGTTTTAATTCAGGCCATTGGCCCAGTGGGGCAAGCTTGACCCTTTCGGTCCAGAGCTTGCCGTCTTGGGCAAGCGCGAGCCTTGACCAAGACGGGTCTGGAGTGATTTGGGGCATGGCGCCTGCCACATCAGCGGGCAATCAAAATGCCTTTTCCGTAGATTGCTTGATCAAGTCCGTGCGCTATGGTGAAAAAAGTATTTCATTCACCACCTCGATCGTCCCGAATGCGGAGATTTTCAAACTGGTTTCTGATGCTACAAGCGATTCGGTTACGCAATTCCAGAAATATTCGTTTATCGTGAACGTTTTGGGGGATAACCCGGGAGAAGTTCTCGTTTTTCCGGAAACCTTGCCTGCATGGATGACGGGAACACGACTGGATGATACCAGATTTCTGCTGGAAGGAACCCCCGTGATCGGGAATTCCGGTACGAGTCCGGTCAAGTTGCGAGCGAGCAATGCGAGCTATGAAGAAAGTTTTGAAGTAGAAGTCAAAGTCCAATCCTCGCTCCAAAACTCTTCTGCCGAAACCGAGTATGGCAATTGGAAGGAAAGTTGGTTCGGACTCTCGATCTCTTTTGACAATTCATGGTCCTATCACAGTGCTCTAGGATGGATTTACGTAGAATCGAACAAAGAGGGCGACGCCATTTGGCTCTGGAATGAAAAGTGGGGATGGTTATGGACCGATCATGGTCATTGGGAGTCTTCGAAAGGAGAGGGCTTTCTCTATTCCTACCAGACTGGAAACTGGTTGTATTTCAAAAAAGGAATTGGAGATGGGGCTAACCTCGTATTTCTTTATGAAACTAGCAAATGGGACTATTACGAAAGTCAGTGAGCGGGATTACTGCCCGTGAAAGAGGGACTTTTTGGAGCCGTTTCTTTTCTTAAGCGATCAAGTGAGCCTCGAAATCCGATTCCAATTTCAGGAATTTCTCTATTTGAGCAAAGATTTGTTCGTCCCCCAGTTGATGGGCCTCTCTCAAGCCTGATACCGAGCTTCCATGCTCGATAAACCGGTCAGGCCAACCAAATCTTCGAACGGGCAAAGCAATGCCTTCCTCCTGCAGATGCTCGAGAACGGCTGAGCCGAAACCACCTGCGAGAACGTTGTCTTCCAAAGTTATTATGCTTCCGTGGCTTCGGGCGTGTGAAAGGAGCAAGGATTTGTCCAGAGGCTTGACGAACCGGGCGTTCGTGACCGAGCAACTGATTCCGTGCTTGGCGGAAAGCTTGTCGGCCAGCTCTTCGGCAACGCGAACGAAATCCCCAAGGGCCCAAATCGCGCAGTCCGAACCTTCCCTCAGAACCTCGGCTTTGCCTATGGGCAACGGGGTGGGCGTCTCCTTGCGCTCGATCCCTCGTCCGGCACCTCGAGGATAGCGCACGAAGGCGGGCTGCCCGCTTTCGATACCGGTGGACATCATGTCCTGTAGCTCATCTTCGTCCTTAGGTTGCATGACGATTGCATTGGGTATCAGCCTCAAGTAGGAGAAATCGAAAACTCCGTGGTGAGTCGGCCCGTCGTTAGGAGATAGGCCGGCCCGATCCAGGCAAAAAGTCACGGGTAGGTTTTGAAGGCATACGTCGTGAATGAGTTGGTCGAATGCTCGTTGCAGGAAAGTTGAATAGATCGCGCAGACCGGAATCATGTTTCGGGTGGCCATGCCCGCAGCCATCAGCACTGCATGCTCCTCCGCAATTCCTACGTCGAAGAAACGGTCGGGTATCTCCTTTTGCAGAAAGTCCAAGCCCGTCCCGCTTGGCATTGCTGCAGTGATTCCGACAATCCTTTCATTTTTACGGGCCATCTTGGCCAGGCATTCTCCGAAAATATCCTGGTATTTGGGGGGGGCTCCCGGTTTGCTAGACGGAGGCGCTCCGGTCTTGATGTCAAAAGGACCGGATCCATGCCATTTTTCCGGCTCCTCCAAGGCAACGGGAAATCCCTTGCCCTTTTTTGTCAAGAGATGAAGGACGATGGGCTCGTCGGAAGTTTTTGCGAACTCAAGAAAGCTAACCATTCTTTTAACGTCGTGCCCGTCAATCGGACCGAGATAGCGAATACCCAATTTCTCAAAGATACTCGAAGGGGCAAGCAGTTCCTTGGTGTCTCTTTTTGCCTTGGAAATGAATTTGATCAAGGTCTCCCCTCCGGGGATTCTCGAGAGAAGATTGCCCGCGTCCTTATGTATGCGACTATATACGGGATTGGTAATGAGTTCGTTGAAATATTTCGAAAACGCTCCCACGTTTTTTGCGATCGACCATTCGTTATCGTTGAGGATCAGAATGAACTTCTTGGTCGAGCAAGAAATGTTGTTCAGTGCCTCGAGGGTGATGCCGCAGGTAAAGGCAGCATCCCCGGCAATGGCAACTACGTGCTCTTCCCCTCCTTTGATGTCCCGGGCCAGACACATTCCGAGGGCTGCCGACAACGCCGTTCCCGCATGTCCTGCCCCAAATGCGTCATGCGGGCTTTCGTCCCTGGATAAGAAACCGCTCAGTCCGCCGCTTTGCCTGATCTTTTCGAAGCGCTCGTCGTTGCGCCCGGTCAGAAGTTTGTGCACGTATCCCTGGTGGGATACGTCCCATACAAAGGAATCCTTTGGGGTTTCGAAAGCGAGGTGCAAGGCAACGCTTAGTTCAACCACTCCGAGATTGGGACCAACATGCCCGCCGTTTTCGGACGTAGTCTTTATGATCCGTTGACGGATTTCTTTGCAAAGGCTCTCGATTTCCTCTTCATCGAGGCCTTTCAAGTCTTTCGGTTTCGAAATAGTGGGAAGTATCTCTCTTTCGCTCATCTTATTCGTTCGAGAAATCGGTCGCCGATAGGTTGCCGTCTTGATCAGTCACTTCCTTGACCTTTACTTCAGCCAATTCGATTTTCGAACGGCACAATTTCAGAAGGTTTACACCGGATTGATAGTTTTTGACCAATGATTCCAAAGGGCTGTCCCCTGATTCCATACGATGTATGATTTCCTCAAGTCGGGAGAGAGCCTCCTCAAAGGATAGATCCGGATCTAACTCGATCCCTTCATTTTCTTCATCTGCCATGATCTCATACTAATTTCAATCGAATGTTCCGCAACACCGTAAATCGGGATCTTATGCAAGAAAGTCGACAACTTATGACCCTTCCTTTATGAAGGCGGTAATGACAGACGTTCAAATAATCGTACTTTGCGCCGCTGGGGCGCAAATCCTCTTCGAGTGCTATCTTCGAAACGCTAACGAGCGACGGTTGCTTGACATGAAGGACACTCCCCCTGCGGAGGCGTCGGGTCTGATGGACGAACAGACCTGGGGGAAGGCAACTGATTATTCGATTGCGAAAAGCCGATTTTCCACCGTCGAGGATATCTTTGGGTTTTTTCTCTTCATCGGAATCATCCTTTTTTTGTTCCCTTGGGCCTTTTCCCAATGGCCGCCATCGGGCAATGAGTCGGTTTGGTTTTGCTCGCTCGTTGCAACGGCATTTCTACTCGCTCTTCAGGTACCCAGCCTTTTCTTCGATTGGAAAAAACAGTTCTCGCTTGAGGAAAAATTTGGTTTCAACAAGTCGACCAAAGGGCTTTGGGTCGCTGACAAGATAAAAGGGGCTCTTCTGGGTTTTGTTTTTTCTCTCCTCTTGTTCGCATTGATGATTTGGCTGTACCGTTCCATTTCAGGCGCCTTTCCTCAGATTTGGTGGATTTTGGTCTTCGTAGTGTTTTTCGGAATTCAGCTGCTGCTGATGATTCTTTGGCCCAAGTTCATTATTCCTCTTTTTAACAAACTATCACCCCTCGAAGAGGGCGAACTGAGAGACCGCCTCATGGCATTGGCGGATAAAACCGGTTTTGAGGCTCAAACCATTGAGGTGATTGACGGGAGCAAGCGTTCCGGGCATTCCAATGCCTACTTTACGGGTTTTGGGAGATTCAGGAGAATCGTTCTTTACGACACCTTGATCGAACAGATGGAAGTGGATGAGATCGAGGCCGTTCTTGCTCATGAAGTCGGGCATTACAAGATGGGGCATATACCAAAACGATTGCTCGTCTCCTTTTTGATGGGACTGGGAGGGTTTTATTTCCTGGCTGTTTCTCTGCAGAGTCAATGGTTGTACGGAGGGTTCTCGCTGGACTCCGGTTTGGTCGGTTCATTTGCGCCCATGATCGTAGCCCTCTCCCTGAGTCTTGGCTTTTTCACTTACTGGCTGAGCCCGATCAACAACTATTTTTCCCGCAAACATGAGTTTGAGGCCGACCATTTTGCAAAGAATGCGGTAGGCAGCGGAGACCCTTTGATCTCTTCGCTTCGAAAACTGTACGTCGAGAACCTGTCTCATCCGCTTCCGCATCCTTGGATGGCCACGTTTCACTACTCTCATCCGACCCTGCTGGAGAGGGAAAAGGCTCTGCGGGCCAAAGACTGAAGTGAAGGGGGAACTATCCCTTTGGTGTGGTTTTCCGGGTTTTCTCATTCCATTCCTTGATCCTCCAATGGCAAAAAATCCCGAGAATTACGCCAGCGGAGTTCATGAGCAAATCTCCGATCGACGGAAATCTCTCCGGAATAAAAGCTTGCGTTAGTTCGTTGATGCAACCGTAAGCCAGTGAGAGCAGGAAAGCTTGGTTCTTCCATGCCAGACCGATTCTTTCGATTGGGCCCAGGTACCACGACCATAGCCATGCCAGAACGAAAAAAAGCGGAAGATGACTCAAGTCCTGAAGCCAGTAAGGGTGATCGAACAGTTCCTCCGAGAAGCGAATGAGAATCTCGTTTGCATCAAATCTTTTCAATGAGCCGGGTTTGGGTAATCCGGTTATGAGCTGTAGAAAACACACATAGCCCAGAGGGAGTGCGATCCATGAATTCCTTTTGGGTCTTTGACTCCAAAAAGCGATCCATCCAGAGAAGATTAGGCGCGGTTGTGATTTAGTTGGCATTTTCCTTGATGTTCTTTTGCTTGAAAGCCAAGCCTTTCTCTTTCAAAAGATTCTAACAATGCCAATTTACGAATTCTATTCCCCGAGGACGAGAAAGATATATTCGTTCTTTGCCCGATCTCTGTCCCATGCCGAGACCGTGCCCGTTTGTCCCGATGGGAAAAAATACGAAATGAAAAAACTGATTTCCGGCTTTTCCATTACCGGGCGGAAGGGAGACGAACCCGAAACCGTTGAGGAAACCCCCAACCCCGAAGATCCTTTTTCCGGAATGGATCCAGGTCAGGCGGAGAAGGTAATGCAGGAGCTTGAGGGGGCGCTGGACGGAATGGATGAGGATAATCCGGATCCTCGGCAAATGGGTAGTTTGATGAGGAAAATGTGTGAGATGACGGGAGAGAACATGGACGAGCCCATGGAGGAGGTGGTGAGAAAACTTGAGGAGGGAATGGATCCGGATGAACTGGAGGATCGAATGGGTGATGTTCTTGGGGACGACGGAGTCGATGGTGGTGGTGGCGAAGGTGAGGGAGGGACGGATGAAGTAAAGGCAAGGTTGAGAAGCTTGATGAGGAACACCTTGGTCCGCGATCCCGAGCTCTATGAATTTTCAGACTATCTGCCTCATTGAAAACGTTTTTGTTGCCACAACTGATGAGACTGGGAGGAAGCTTTCTTCTTCTCCTTTGTTCGTGCGATTTTGACGATGATTCGCATGGCGAAGAAGAATTTCCCCGATTTTGGGAGGGAAATGATTCTGCTTTCGAGCGAGGCTTTTCTTTCCGCAAATCGGAAGGGAATGATTCCGTCCTTTATCTCGAAGACTCGGATGAGCCCTTTAACGGTTTGATCGAGAGGAACTCGTCGGGGGTTTTGACCCGTCAGGCTTTCTCGGAAGGCAAGCTTACGGGAAAAAGTTCCAAAAGATCGCAGGACGGTTCGTGGGTGGAGGCGAACTATCTGAAAGGGAAACCCCATGGCGACATGACTTTCTACTCTGCGGACGGAACCGTGCGATCGGTCATTACGTTCGATAATGGGCGGCTTGTCCCTAATGCCGGGGATGGGAATCTTAGCCAACCCTAGGGCTTTCTGGTCTTGATGAACTCTCTTGTCGCCCGTCTCATTCGTTTCGTGCGCAAGGACTGGTCGTCCTCGTCATCAATCGCCAAGGGCAAAAATAGATAGAACGTGCTTCCTTTTCCCATTTCGCTTGAGAAGCCTATTTCCCCATTATGGTCTTCGATGAAAAGCTTCGTGTTATAGAGACCGAATCCGGATCCTGAATTTGATTCCTTGGTTGTGAAGAAAGGGTCGAACAATTTCTCCTCCACGTCATCCGGGATTCCCTTGCCGTTGTCGGTTAGGGAAATTTCGGCACCGTTTACGGGGGCGGTTCGCATTTCCCCCGAGGTTCCGTTCATAATCGGTTGGCCTTTTTTCACCCGCCTAAGGCAAATTCTGATTTTCCCGTTCCTTTCAATCGCGTCCCTTGCGTTGATGGCCAAGTTTAGGATCACCTGACGGAATCCCGTTTCCTCAAGAAACGCCGGGAGGGGTTCGCTCCCGAAATCCGTCTGTAACTTTGCGCTTCGAGGAATGATAATCGCAACTAAATCCATCTGGTCCTTCAGGAGGAGTCGGAGGTCATGGATGGCTCGGGTGGCAGGTTTTTCACGATGTAGGTCGATGATCCTGCGAACGAGTTTTTGCGCCTGCATGGCGCTTTTCTTGATCTGCCCCATCCCGTTTGCCATGGGGTCGTCCTTCTCCATCATTCCATGGTAGAGTTCGCTGATCGAAAAAATTCCAGCCATCAGGTTGCTGAAATCATGAACCAAACCGTTGGTCAGGGTTGCCAAGCCTTCCCGCCAAACCGAATTCGAAAGGCGGTGCTCGGCAATTGCCTGGCGGGTAATGTCGATCAGGACCCCGTCGTAGCCCAAAAGCTTTTGGGTGGCGGTTATGATCGGAGTTCTTACGTCTAGCAAATAGACGACTTGGCCGGTGGGTGGCAGTTTTACCCTATATGAAAAGCTGAAGGTTTCCCGATTTTTGCCGTTTGCATTCAATTCGTTAAGGAAGTGCTCACGGTCCTTCTCGAAGATTTTGTTGAGGAATAGCCCGCCGTTACGGGAGAATTCGGTGTGTTCGGCAGGAAACAACCGCTTGATACCCAGAGAGAGGTAACTGAAGGTCATGTCCGTTCGTTGGGTAAAGAAGATGCCCGGAAAGTTGCTGACGTAGTCGGAGAGCCTGCTTTCCGCTTTCTGCAGTCGGATCAAGGTGTTTGCCAAGGCTCGAGGGTCATTCATCAAGTCGCCCATGAAAGCCTTTTTCAGCGAGTCGTGGGGGGCTAGGGCGGGTGAAAGCGAAAGAACAACGCTCTTGTCATGGCGCATGCAATTGAAATAGATGCCCATCGATGATTGCTGGGAGTCGGCAGACAGGGGAAGAAAGCATTCGAAATCTTCAAGGTGGAATTGATTGGGGATCAAAAATCCCCAACTATTCTCCAAGGACAGGAAAAACGTCCGGAAATGCTGCCCTATGAGTTCTTCCCCGCCTTTTCCCACCCATGAGGAAAAAGCCTCGGATACCTTTACGATAAGACCTTTGCTATCCAAGCCTATCTGACAGTTTTCAAAATTCGGTGACTTCATTGAATCGTGACCCTTAGCAAACAACTTTTTGCGATCATTGAAAAGACTCAAAAGCTAATCCTTTCCCATTGTAGTCGGAAAAGTAGGAAAAAATTGCCATTTTGAAAGAAATATGGATTGAGCGCGGATGATGCTATGATGAGGATTGACTGTACTAACGGGCTTTCGTCGCTTGCAAACAATTAGCTTTGATTTGGCACAAAGATTGCATTGTTTGCCTCCAAATGGCAGAATTACTTGATAATCTATATAGTCAGGAAAACTATTTGATCTCCAAAAAGTTGCTTGATGCTACCCACCTTCGCCATGAAGCCCTCTCCAATAACTTGGCCAACGTGGAGACTCCCGGCTTCAAGAGGCGGGACCTGCCGAAGACTTTTTCCGTCGAGCTCAGGCGGGCTGTGGACAGAAAGGATTTTCGACGGGTGAAGGGATTGCTTCCAAGAAGCGCTGAGGATCGTCAAGCCAAACCCGTGCGGATGGATGGCAATACCGTTCAGTTGGACGAAGAAATGCTTGCCATGAACAGGAATGCTTTGAATTACGATTATCTAAGTGGTGCAGTCGGCGGTTCTATTAAGGAACTGAACAAGGCCATTCGCGGTAGAGTTTAATTGATCGAAGGAGGACAAGAATATGGCCATGAATCTCATACCAGGAATCGAGTCAACCGGAAGCGCCTTGTCGGCGGAGAAGATCAGACTCGAGATAATCGCCCAAAACATTGCAAACTCGAATACCACTCAGGATGCTTCTGGACACGTCTATCAGAGGAAAGAGGTTGTTTTCGAAGAGTTTGTGAAAACTTCCGAAAGGAGAGTTCCTGGCTATGTCGACGAAAATCTCTATCAAGGCGTTCGGGTTACGGACGTTTACAATGACCAAACTCCCGGAAGGATGATCTATAACCCCGGACACCCGCATTCCAATGATGACGGAATGGTCGAAATGCCTAACGTAGACGTTTCTCGCGAGATGATCGATTTGATCAGCGCGTCCCGGGCATACGAAGCGAACTTGACCGTCGTGAAGACTTCCAGGCGAATGGCTCAGCAAGCCATGTCAATCGGCAAATAATCATTTTACCATATAATCGTGAACGAAATATCATCCCTTCCCAGTCTTAACGAGCTGCTCTCGCAGAATCCTAACCTTAGGCCTAATCAGCAACTTGACAGGTTTGCCCAGTCCTCATCCGAGATGGGCCAGAACTTCGGTTCGTCGTTCACCGACAGCGTGGGAAATGGAACCGAAGTCGTTCCTATTGACAAGACGACCCCAACCGAGCGGGTAACCGCTCCCGGGTTTGCCCAGATGTTCGAAAACTTCATCAAAGGAGTTGATCAAAAGAAGAAAATTTCGAAAAGGGAAACCCAAGACCTAATTCTCGGCAGATCCGACAATATCCACGAAGCCGTGGTCAAGTCGCAAGAAGCCGGAGTCGCTTTTAACCTCATGATCGAAGTTCGTAACAAGCTTGTGGAGTCTTACAAGGAACTCATGAGGATGCAGGTATAGAATGTTTACTATTTAAAATATTATTTTGAATGAAAGAAAGATTTGAAAAGTTAAATCAATTGTGGGGAGACCTTGATTCTTCCAGGAAAATCGGGTTGGCCGTTGCGATTCTTGGCATTGTCGGGCTCAGCATAGGGATTCTCAGCTGGTCGGGCGGGAGCGGAGACATGAGAGTTCTCGTGAGCGGAACCGAAGCGAAGGATTTGGGAGAAGTCGTTGACGTTCTCAAAACCAATCAGATTGAATTCGAGTACGGAGAGTCCGGAGACACCATCCTCGTCCCCGAGGAAAGCTTGCCTGCCATGAGAATGGAGTTGGCCATGAAGGGCTTGCCCAAGAGCGGTGACGTGGGATTTGAGATTTTCGACGAAGGTAACTTCGGGATCAGTGATTTCGTTCAGCGAACCAATCACACCCGTGCCATCCAAGGCGAACTAGGGCGCACCATTGCGATGATGGATTCGGTGCGTTCGGCCAAGGTTTTCGTCGTTAAGCCGGAGAACAACCTTTTGCTCAGCGAAGACCCGAATGATCGACCAAGCGCATCGGTTTACGTTGATACGGGCGGAAACACTTTGGATAAGAATAACGTCAATGCCATCCAGTTTTTAGTTTCGCGCGCCGTCAAAGGTGTGAACAAGTCGAACGTTTCGGTTTTGGATAACCAGGGTAACGTTCTTTCCGAGGAAGGTGATTCCGGAGGAGCTGCTGGTGTTGCCGGGCAGATGATGAAGGCCTATCAGGCTCAGGAAAAAAGATTGCAAGACAAGATCGTAACCATGCTTGCTCCTATCGTTGGGGGTCAGGACAAGGTTGTCGCACGCGTATCCGTAAACCTTGATACGAAATCCTCCACCATGCTTGACGAAAAGTTTGATCCGGACGGTCAGGGCGGCGTGCCCAGGACCCAAACTACGGACAAGGACGACGCGAAGACCGTTGAAACTCAGCAAGGTAATAATGCTGCCGGCATGGGCGCGAACGTTCCGAACGTCAGCCAGGATGCGACGATGCAGGATCCGATCATGGCTGAGAGCGAAGAGAAGAGAGAATCCAAGACCACCGATTACGAAATCAGCCGCAAGCTAAACGAGACGGTCCAGGAACCAGGCGCCATTGTCGGGCGGAGTGCCGCAGTGCTTATCGCTCGGGGGGAAACTCCAAAAACCGCTGCAGAAATTGACGTCATCAAGGAGTCAGTGGTAAATGCCATTGGAGCCCGGTTCGATGAGAAGACGGACTTGGCGACCCACGTCACCGTTCATGAGGTTGAGTTTATGGAGAGTTCCGCCTTTGGTGCGGCCGGAGATGCAATTGGCAAATGGCAAAGTCTGATTGAAGAGTACGGTTCGTTGTTCAAAACTTTCCTCGGACCTCTGTTGGCCATTGTCATGTTCTTCGTTTTTATTCGCATGTTCAAGAAATTCAAGCCAAGCGAGGCCGAGGTTCAGGTTTTGGACGAAGACGATCAGCAACTTCTTGCCGGTACGCGTAGTTTGGGCAGTGGCCTGACGCCAGAATTACTCAATGACTTGATTCAGGAAAAGCCGGACAACGTAGGTACCGCCTTGAGGCGCTACTTGGAAACCGGGTCTTCATCTTAGAGCAAGCGGTCTTTTATTAATGCCAATCAGAGGATAAGGAAATGGAAGAGGTAGCCGAAGAGGAAGAAAGCGTATACGAACGCTACTCGAGGATGTCACGGCATCAGAGATTGGCCCTGCTTATGATCGCGTTGGGTTCTGATGCTTCGGCCACGCTCCTCAAGCGTTTTGACGTCAAGGATTCAGAGAACATCTGCAAGGAAATTGGCAATTTTCCGATCGTCGATCAGGAAATGAAGGATTGCGTGCTGGACGAATTTTCCGAACTCATCGAATCAAGTGTTAATTCAAATTTGGGGGGGTTGGGTTTTGCCCAAAAGACTTTGGAGTTGGCTCATGGCGATTTCAAGGCCAACAATATGATGAACAGAATCGCTCCCGTCCGGGATTCCTTGGAATTCATGGATGACATCAAGGAGATGGATTCGGGTCAGATTTATAACGTTCTTCGTTTCGAACAACCCCAGACAATTGCTTTTGTCTTGGCGAACGTGGATGCGGACAAGGGCTCCGAGGTTCTTCAGATGATGCCTCCGAATATTCAGGAGCAAGTGGTGGAGCGAGTCGGTTCAATGGAAACGACCCCCATGGATCAAATTGAAGTCGTTGCAAATTCACTCAATTCCCGTATGGGCAAGAAAGGGCAATCGCCCCGGGTGAAGACTGGTGGAGTCAAGTCCGCTGCCGATCTATTGAATTGGTTTGATAAGGAGGAAGGTAAGGAACTCCTCAAGAGCATCGAGAAAAGAAACCCCAAGCTCGGAGGTTCGATTCGACAAAGAATGTTCCGTTTCGAAGATTTGACCAGGCTCAGTGCGGGAGATATTTCCAAGATTACCAAGGAAGTCGATCAGGACGATTTGATCATTGCCATGAAGAATGCTTCGGCTGAATTGAAAAAGGCAATTTATACGACCATGTCCAAACGAGCGGTTGAAGCATTGGAAGAACAATTGGGTTTCCTCGGACCCAAACGGCTTTCCGAAATTGAGGCTGCCCAGGATCGCGTTATCCAAATCGTTCGTGAACTCGAGGAAGACGAGGAGATTATCCTTGATACCGGAGGTAGCGACGTTGTCGTACAATAAGTCCATTCCCTTTCCGGAAACCCCTGCGGGCTTCAAGGTCAGTTTTTTCGGAGATCCCCCCCTCTCGAACGAACAGGCGGACGACCAGAAGACGTCTGCCTACGAAAGGGGTAAGGCTGAGGCAACTGACTTCTATCAAGCGGAAATAAAGAGGCTTCGTGACGAGTATGCTCAGCGTCAGGAACAGTTGCTTTCCTCGCTTGATCAAAAGACCACCGACGTGGTCGGGAAATTGGATCAGCGTTTGCCCGACTTGATCGTTGGATTGGCTGAGCGCGTGTTGGGCAAAATTGAACTAGATGCCCAAGTCATCGAGGGAATCGTAAGGAATATGGTTTCCGAGTTTGCCGGGCAGGAGGAGGAAAAGCTTGAGGTGTATCTTTGCCCTCAAGACCTGTCTTTGCTCAAGGCAATGGCAAACCCGCAAAAAGAACCCGATGAGGGAGGGGAGGGGGATGACGAAGGCTTTGCCAGTGCAATTGCCGGTATTTTTGACGGACTGGATGGTGATGATGCGCTTCTTGCCGGTTATCCCAACGTTAAGTTTTTCGAGGATGAGTCTTTAAGTTCGGGGGATTGTCAGATCAAGAGCCGCTTTGGCTTGCTTGACGGTCGGATTGCAACGAAGTTGCGAAAGATAGGGGAAGAGATTTCGGGAGATGATTGAGTCCTTGGATGAGCGTTTTGCCTTCATGGAGGAAGGCATCAAGGGAGTCAGGACCTTTGATAAAATCGGTACTGTACGCCGGGTGACTGGCTTGATTATCGAATCCGAAGGTCCCGAGGTAAGCATTGGTCAGGTCTGTTCGATCAGTTCGGATCGGCATGACGACAAGATAGAGGCTCAGGTAGTGGGCTTTAAGGAGAACACGGTTTTGCTGATGGCCCTTGATAGCGTTCACCTTATTCACCCTGGTTGCAAGGTTGCTTCCAAGAGGAATTCCAATGCCGTCCCTTGCGGTCCCTCCCTTTTGGGCCGGATTATAGATGGAATGGGTAGACCGATTGACGGGAAGGGTCCCTTGCTCGCTCCTCAACGGGATGGTTTTTATGCCGAACCGCCAAACCCCTTGAGCCGCTCGCTGATTGCCGATTCCTTTTCCACCGGCATAAAGTCCATAGATACTTTCGTTCCTTTGGGCAATGGTCAAAGAGTGGGGATCTTTTCTGGAAGTGGCGTGGGCAAATCGATTCTGCTTGGCATGATTGCCAGGGGCTCGGAGTCCGACGTCAACGTAATTTCGCTCGTTGGTGAAAGAGGCAGGGAGTTGCGGGAATTTGTCGAGAATGACTTGGGTCCGGAGGGTATGGCCAAATCCGTAATTGTGGTTTCGACTTCCGATCAACCGGCTCCCATGAGAATACGAGCCTCGATTTTGGCCACTGCTCTAGCCGAGGGATTTAGGGATCAAGGTTCGAAAGTTCTCTTGCTAATGGATTCCTTGACTCGTTTTGCCATGGCTCAACGGGAGATAGGGTTGGCTGCAGGCGAACCTCCAGCCTCCCGGGGATACGTACCCTCGGTCTTTTCCATGCTGCCAAGGTTGCTCGAGCGTACGGGTACCAGCGAGAAAGGCGCGATCACCGCAATTTATACCGTTTTGGTCGAGGGTGATGACATGAATGAGCCCGTTGCCGATGCAGTCCGGGGCTTCTTGGACGGTCACATTGTCTTGAGCCGGAAGCTTGCCAATGCCAATCACTTTCCTGCCGTCGACGTTTTGCGAAGCGTCAGCAGGCTGGACCGGGCGGTTTGCTCCGAAGACGAAATCAAGCTGATTTCGGAAGCTCGCGACCTGCTTTCCGTCTATCGCCAAAATGAAGACCTGATCAATGTCGGGGCTTATGTTAAGAACAGTAATTCAAAGATTGATCGGGCGATTGAAAAATTTGAATTACTTGAAACCTTTCTCCGGCAAAAATACGACAAGTTGGTTCCTCGGGCCGAAGCTTTTTCAACGTTGTTCGGTATTCTTTCATGAAGGCTTTTGGATTCAGACTGGAAACTCTTCTGCATTTGCGGGAATTGGCCAAGGACAAGGCGATTGCCGAGTATGGATTGGCCGTTGCTCAAAAGGAGGCTGCGGGTAAGGCTCTTGAGGAAGCGAAAGATGCATTGCGGGATTTGAGGGAGGAAATAAGTAAAAGGAGAAGTGTCGGTTTTTCGGGTGACGATCAGGAGACTTTCAATAGATCGCTTGTTCTTGCGAAGGAGGGAATCGTTAATTTTAACGCTAAGCTCGAGGAGGCCAGGAGGATCGAGCTTGCCAAGAGAGATATGTATCTTCAGGCCGACTCCAGTTACAAGAGCCTGCTTAAGCTCAAGGAGAAAAAACGAGAGGAGCATATCGAGCGCGAAACCAAAAAGGAAGAAATTGAACTTGAGAATATCATTGGTTCGCGATTTGTCTTTAACCAAGCTAGCAGTCATTAATCATGAAAATATCACCCACTATAATCGTTCTGATAGCCGTTTTGCTTTCCGTTGCATCTGCAGGAGCAGTCCTATGGATGAACTACGACAAGCTCTTTAAGCCAGCCCCGAAGATTGTCGCTGAATTCACGAGCGTCGAATTTGATGCGGACGATACCAGCTATTCTCCGGCCGAGACTCACTCCATGAATCAGTTGTCCAAGGAACTTGTAGCCCTTAAGGAAAAACTGCTTGAGCGTGAGAGCGAATTGGATGCCAGGGAATCTGCCATTGCCATGGATATGGAAGCTTTGGAGAAACAGAAAAAGGAGCTTGGTCAAATTAGGGAAGATCTTTCGACTAGGTTGGCCGACTTCGAATCAAGGCAAGGTCAGGATATCAGCGAAGCTAAGAAGGCCGAATACAAGGACACTTCCAAGCGTTGGGTCGAAATGGGCCCCGAAGTGGCTAGCGTGGAAATCCAGAATTGGCGCCAGAAAAGAAGATTCGAAGAAGCCCTGACCATATTCGAGCTACTCAAGGCTGAGGAGAAGGCCCCGATCATCGCCTTCATGCTCAATAGCGATGAGGACGCGCTTATCGAGCTTGCGGATGCTCTGGCAATGAGGGATCGAGGGCTTTTGCCGAGTTTGGATTTGGATGAAGTGGTACCTAGCCCCAATCCTAACTAAAACCCTGATGTCGCTTGCTTCAATAAGCACTTCTGCCTCGAACGGGATTAGCCAGGCGCCCGCTTCCCAGGTAATTGGCAAGAACGGATCGTTTTGGTTGCCTGAGAAAATCGACGAAAGCTTTGCTTCCAAAGTTCGGAATTCCGCTCAGAATGGAGAGGGAAAAAAGAGTCTGGCTCTGAAGAACGGGAAATCCGGGAATTCCAAGTCTTCGGGAAGAAGCTCTTCTGCAGAACCGTCTTTGAGCAGGACTGCGGTTGGAACAGATGCCAAAACGCCCCAAGGGCGTACCGTAACCTCTCCCTTGCCTGGCAAAACACGATTGACGGAGGCCAGGTTGCCCCGCAGTCAACCCGGTAAGGCTCCAGCCGCTCTTTCCTCGCGAGTTGACCAGATTCAACGTCAGGGTGTCGCTAAGGTTCAGGTTCTGCAACAAGGCAAATTGCCTAAGAATTCGACTAGAAACCATTCCGTGGCGGCAGAAAATCACAAAGATTCAATCATTGATCCTGATGCGAGAAAGGAAGATGGAAATAAAAACGGAAAGAGGCGTGGCGCAAAAAATGCTTCTAACCCTTCAAAAATGGAAGTAAGTCACGCACAGCAAGAAATTCAGGTTATGGAAGGACGCGAATCCAAGGAGTCGCAGTCTTCTTCCTCCCCGCAGGCGCGCACCTTCTTGAACTTGGTCACAAAATCGGTTCTTCCGCGAATTGCGTATCTCGAGAAGCATGCAAAGAAGGTCGTCCGTTTTGCCGTAGATCTCCCCAACAAGGTCAAGCTGGGCGTACGGTTGGAAAATTCAGGCGGATCTCTTTCCATTTGTTTCATCTGCTCCGACCCCGAGTCTTTGGAGATGCTTGGATTCACCAAGGATGCTCTTTCCGAATCTTTGTCCGACCAGTCGGGCAAAAATACGCAAATTAACATTTTCAACAACTACAAGGAAATGGATCAGCACTTTTCTCGTGCTGCCTGAAGTACCGTCATGATCGAAGCCATCGCCGCCGCGTCCCAATCAAACCCACGCTCTTCTGCTCTTGCCGAGCAATCGAGCAAGAAAGGCAGTTACATGCAAATGGAGGACTTCCTTCAGTTGTTAACGAGCCAGATCAGCAACCAGGACCCGCTCGAACCGATGAAGGATACCGAATTCATTTCTCAAATGGCGAACATTGCCTCTCTCGAGCAAATGCAACAATTCACTCAGGGATTCGAAAGCTTTGCCGATTCTCAAAAGGATATGGTGGCGCAGGCTTATCTCGGTCGTATCGTATCGATATCAGAAGAGGGTAGCGAAGTTTCCGGTTTGGTCGATTCGGTAGAAAAGTCTGAGGATGGAACGATTTCCGTCCTTGTCTCCGGGAAGAGTTACGATCCCCAAAATATCACCCGTGTCAGCTTGCCCCAAAATCGATAAGAAATGATTCCCTCTTTGCACAACGGAATAACTGCCTTGAAGAGTCTCAGTCAAGGTCTTCAGATTCTAGGTAACAACATAGCCAACGTTAACTCCTTGGGCTACAAATCCTCTAGAGCTAACTATTCCGATAATTTTTATCTTCATCTTAACGATGCAGAATCAGGGGCGGACGGGGAACCAAGTAACAATATCCAGCAACACGGTACGGGTGTCCACGTGGGTTCCGTGTCTTCCAATTTCAACCAGGGCACCATAGAGGTTACGGGATTGGATTTGGATTTGGCGATCCAGGGAGAAGCTTTGCCCAATGGTGGTGGGTTCTTTGAGGTTACCGATCCGGTTACCGGCGAACTGTTTTACACCAGGGCAGGGGCATTTGAGGCAACGAATCAGGGCTTTGTCGTAACCCGTGACCAATATCGATACCAGTTGCAGGGGGTGGACAACGCTCTTACCGTTGCCGTTCCTGAAACCCAAACTCTTTTGGCCCGCAGGGTCGAGGAAGACGGCGTGATCAATCTGGTCGTTTATGACAGTGCCGAGAAAAAGGACATAGTCACCAAGGTTGGGCAGGTTAAGCTGGTTAATTTTCTTTCTCCCCAATATCTTAGGAGAGTGGGGAATGGTTTTTACTCGAATGGCAGGGCTGGCCAGAATATCGCCGGGATCTCCGCTAATCCTGTTCCTGCAACCGGTTCCAACGGAAAAATCAAGCAATACGCCCTTGAGATGTCGAACGTTGACCTTACCAACGAGTTTGCCGCCATGATTTCACACCAGCGTTCATTTCAAGCTGGTTCTCGCGTAGTCACAACCTCTGACATGATCTTGTCAGAAGCCGTTAACTTGAAACGCTAGTCACGTAAACCATCCTACTTCT
>Ga0315322_10001490_pt1 | contig 18153 bp, 8 predicted proteins | sample M110021515metaG_FD_203461 | JGI IMG/M metagenome (GOLD analysis project Ga0315322, IMG submission 203461) | Ammonia-oxidizing marine archaeal communities from Monterey Bay, California, United States - M1 100m 21515 | ecosystem: Environmental > Aquatic > Marine > Intertidal zone | place: USA...
GTTGCACTGTGTCCTGTTGGGGCGTGCATTTTCCGTCCAGACGGATTCATGCCGCGGACGCATATGTGTATCCTGCGTTGAAAATTTACGCGCGTCGCCTGAACTCTGGTGAAACGAATCTCTTTTGCAAGACTGGGTTCGATTCCATTTCGCGGGTGTGTGACTGGGGGCACCTCAGCCTTGCCGGCAAAGGGCTGCTATGCGGCGTGATCCATCGAATCTTACGAAGACAGCATTGGAGGTTTGGCATGACCCAGCGACTTTACAAGTTATTGTCTTGTGACGAATGGCAGCAGGTTCTTGTTGCACAGGAATTGGCTGGGTTTGGCATCGATTTGACAGATGGGTTCATCCATCTCTCGTCTGAGGACCAAGTGAAAGAGACCGCGCGACGCTATTTCTCGGGACGCGATGATCTGATGTTGATCAGCGTTGATGGTGGCCGCTTGGGAGTGTCTCTGCGTTGGGAGGAATCCCGTGGCGGAGCCTTGTTTCCGCATGCCTATGATGTGATCCCGATGGCGGCTGTTCTAGAATCCGAGCCGCTCAGGTTGGGGCCAGATGGTGAGCATCAGTTCCCCTTTTGAGAATCCGATCTGACCGTGTCAGGTGGCTTACGTTCTACCTCAATTTGCCACGAATGGCACCACGCAGTTTACCGAGATAAGCGTCGGCATCACCCACTTCGTTTTGCACCTTGCGACCCATTTCGTCAATGGATTTTTCTGCGTTTGCGAGCAGTGATTGAGCTTCGTTCTGACGCGTGCCGAGCCATTGCTGCAAGGCAAGCGATTGATTGGCGTGTTCCTCGCGAATTGTCGCCGTGAGCTGACGCTTGGAATCAGCGATCTGTCTTGCGATTGCATCTTCACCTGCTCGACGCAGGACTTGCCCTAGATTTGAGGTGAGATTCAAGTCAAGATCACGCCATGTTCCTGAGAATTTTGCGTCCATTTCAATTCGATCGACAAACGAGAGACTATCACGCAATGATTTTGCGGCAGCCGAGTTTGCAAATTTTGCAGGTGTAGTCAGATCCAACGAAACTCCGGTTTGCTTGCTGACGAGCCGCCCTTCCAGTTGATCTCCTTCTACCTTTACTTGAACCCATAGCTCACGCTGCCCACCATTGATTTCAATGGAAGTTTCCCCGCCTTTGCCAATGCTGAGTGGTTTGGCGTTGATCTCTGGCCAGTGCAGAGTCAAAAGGTCTACATCCGCATCTCGACGGCGATCTCGCACGTATTCAACACGAACGACCTCTGGGCCCTCTAGGCGTAAACCAACTCGAGTTGGTTTGTCAAGTTTCTCAGGGTTGGGCGTTAGGTTCTCGAGGAAACCGGTCATTTGGTAGCGATTCCCACCGGCCCGCAATGAGCCGCTCACTTCACAACGACGCACCAGTAATCCTGGTGATGGTTGCGAGTTAAGGTCATGGTTCACGCCCCGGATGCGAACGCTTTCCGGTGCCACCACGGTATAGTTTGCCAGAGTGCGACCACCGTCAAGATAAGATCGAATTTGTTGGATCTGGTCACGAACGGCATCGCCGAGCATTTCAATTCCTAGGTCTCCTGAAGATGCAAGGTCTCCAGGGACATACTGATCAACTTTGGCCAAGTCGATCTGTTTTGCCCGTTCGAGAAGTACGAGATCTGCTTGAAGTCTGGTCGGTAGCGAGTCGATTGCACGATGCACGCTGCTCAACTCTGATCGCGCGTTGCGAGCACGCGCAAGTGTTCGCTGAAGTTCGGGAAGATCGCGTAATGGATTTTGTATCACTCTCGCCTCGTCCCGAACGCCCCGAATCTGTCTCTCCAGATTCTTGGCACGAATCACGAGTCGGTCATACTCAGCTTCCCATTGGGACCGGATCTCCTGGCTACATTTCACAGTCTCGAGATTAACCAAGACTGTTTTAGCCTCGTCAGTGATTCGATTGGTCGTTGCACTGATCAACTGATCGAGTGACGGTCCACCGGTTTGGTTGTCTTCCGTGTCGACTTTCTCTAGGCGCCTAAGTCGTCCGCTTGTTTTGCGGCGTGCCCCTACCTCCACACCAGAAACGATCCCCTCTTTCGCAACCCAGCGGCGATGAAGTAGGGCGTCGCCATCCATCACGAGAGAAACTGAGCTTGCTCGAAATGCGTCACGCAGCTCTTTCTTGTCTCGCGGGTCAGCAATCCGCACGTCGGAAAAATGGATGCTCGGTGGAAATAGACCCACCTGTGTTTCCTTGATTTCAACCTTGGATCCCGTCGCGGTCTCTAGGCTACTTACAGTGACATACTGAGCAACAGGCCCCATGCCCCAGCGCAAAAGAGCCAGGACCGCAATGACAATCAAAAGTCGTGTCAGTACAAATCGCCAGCGAATCATGCTGCTTTCCTTTGCTGAGAGTCGCGCAATTGGCGAAGCAGATAATTCAATGCTTCATCCATTGGTTCCGGATCAGTGTTTTCTGACACATTTGCTGCGTTTTGTTCTTCCGCGCCGCGGTTGTCTGTCATGCGAATAACGTCGATACGCGTTTCTACAGCAACTTGTGGCTCCTCCGTTATCTCCGGTTTGATTTCAATGAAATCAACCGGTTCATTGACTACGTCTTTAGGCATGTCTCTGGAGTTTTCCAGCGATGCTGCTGGATATTCCGTGGAGCGAGGGGCATGCTTCTTTTGCGATGAATCGGCGGATCGGCTTCGCACGGTGTGCCCATGGTCGATCAGGACAACTTGGTGCGGATTCGTTTGCTGCTTTGGGCTTGGTCTTGCAGCCTGCTCTTGGGTGTTTGACTCTGTGTGATCGTTTGTCGGAGCAGCTAACCGAAAGATAGGGTATGTGATCAGGAAAACGGGAACGACTGACGTCAACCCAATCAGAAAGCTACCCATCACGATCGTGTTATTGAGATCTGTCCAAGGGATGAGTGGAAGGCTCCAAGCCAACTGTGTGGTCTGCTCCAGTTGCGGATGACTCAGGACAAAGTTGCCCACTTCATGGGAATAGGGATCCAGTTTCACTGCAAGAAAAGTTGCGCAGACGGCGGTCAAGCCAGCCATCGCGTGATTGATCTTTAACGACAACACTAGGATGACGAGCCCAAATGCAAGCAAATTCCCGTGCGGTACAACACCCAACAGCAGCCCAAGTGCGACTGCCCATGCTAGTTGGTGTGGGTACTTTCGGCCTGCGAACGCCCGTCGCGAGCTGCTGATTAGTTTTACGATCCACAATATCATTTTGATGCGCCTCCGTGCGCACACGCTTTTCTATGGACGCCGTGCGCATGCACTTTTCCACAGACAAATTCCGTTGTTACTATCGGCACATCGTCACTGATAAATTCAGTACAGCCGTTATCTTTTCCCAAACCAGATCGATTTTCGTGATCCTGTTGCTTTTCCGAGTCCGACTTTCTTCCCCCTAGCACTTCCTGCATGGGAAGTGTGGTCACGCAAAGCCGACTTTTGTAGTTTTTTTACCGGTTCGATGGGGAGCGTGTTTTCTCGTGATTGATGGAACAAAGTGAGGAAATTACGAGTTTCTACGTTGCCTTGACCAAACGTGTCACATGGATGACCGAAGCTGTCAGGCTCGGAAGTGAAACCGCCGCGAGTATCTCGGATATGCTTTCATTTGACTGAAGCCAGCTGCGTTTTATTTCAATGGGTTTTCCCCGGAGTGTGCGTCGGCGTTCCCGGTTCGACAGGCGTGGATTGGGGCCCGGCAAAACAGATTTTGGGTACTCTGTGCAGTGGCAACTGAATTTGGGTTAACGATTTAGGGCAATAGAACAGCGTGAAACTTTTTTCGACTTCCTGTGAAACCGTTTACTTGGGCTGGGATGCCCCCGTGCTTCCTCGCGCAGTTGACTTCCTGTGTGAGAGGTTCACGATCAAAACTGCTTGTGACCTGAGCGGAACGATTTGTGTGCTGCCATCTTCACGTGGTGTACAGCGTTTCAAGCAACTGCTGAGTTGTGAGATGGAATCTCGGGGGTTGCAGTACTCTCCGCCCCGGATCATTACCATTGGTCAATTGGCTGAGTGTTTGCATACGCTTGAAATACCTGTTGCGTTGGAGATCGAGCAAACTTTGGCGTGGGCAAGTGTGCTGAGAACTGAGGATCCTGAGCAATTAAAACCTCTTTTTCCGATCATTCCGGCTCCTGAACCGGTCGGGGCATGGTTAGATCTTGCTTCGACAATGAGGCGTTTGCATGAGGATCTGTCTGCCAATGAGATGACATTTCGTAGTGTTGTGGACGTGACCGAAACCGATTCCGAAAAGCGACGCTGGGAGTTGTTGAGTGGTCTGTTCGACCAGTACCTTGCTACGCTCTCTGGCGCGGGTGTCTGCGATCCACATTGGGCAAGGCGGGATGCTGTGCTGCAAGGTACGTGCCACGCGCAGGGCAAAGTAGTTCTGGTGGGCACGAGTGATTTGAGCAATGCGATGGTTGCAATGTTGCGAGCGCAGGATGAGGATTTGATTTCGTTGATCGCAGCACCGGAGAGTGACTCCTGGCGATTCGATGAATTTGGTTGTGTTGAAACCAAAGGCTGGCTTGAACACCATCTTCCGCTGCAGGACGAACAATTGATCAGTGCAGGAGATGTTGCCGATCAAGCCATGGCAGTTGCTGCATCTCTGGCTGACCTAGGTGATCAATTTTCGATTGATCAGGTTACTGTTGGAGTAACCGATGAGTCACAGGTAGGACCAGTCGAGATTGAGTTGCGGGGTTGTGGTGTGGGAACCAAGAGAAATCTGGGCTGGCCCATTTCCCAAACAGCCGTTGGCCGTCTATTGCAATTGACGTCGACCTTCCTGCAACGACGCAATTGGCAGTCTCTTGCGTCACTTGTGCGCCATGCGGACGTTGCCCGCTACATCACGAAACAACTGGACCAGGTGACGACCTCCGATTGGTTGACTGAGTTGGATCGTCTGTTGTCCAACCACTACCCCATCAAAACACGCGATGCTCTCTCGCCCAAAGCTATGAAAGCTTACCCGCAGGCCAGTGAAGCTTTGAAAGTCATTGAAACCTGGCTTGCTGAATTCATGGGGGCAGAGCGGTCAATTGCCCAATGGAGCAGTGTCATTGAAGAATGGCTGGAAGTTCTATATGGCGAGGTGAATGGTGATAAGAGTGACGAGGTGGAAATACGTGAGGGCACGAATGAGGTAATAGCTCAGGAATCGAAAGAATTTGACTCGAGTGTTGTGCCCAGTACGGTGTCACCGACAAGAACACAACGCGCATTTGAAGCGGTGAAGCGACTGACACAGCGTTTCGAGACACTGAATGCGAATCTTGATTTGATTGTCACTGGCTCGGCCGCTTTGGAAATGCTATCTGGGCGGCTGGCTGATGCTCGCGTTTCTGATCAAGGCGATGTCAACGATATCGCAATTCTCGGTTGGCTGGACCTTGCTCTTGATGATTCAGCAGCCATGGTGGTTGTGGGACTCAATCACCCATTTGTCCCTGGGGCGGTAACAAGCGATCCGTTCTTGCCGGGTGCTCTCCGAAGCAAACTCCGGATGTCCGACAATGAGCGTCGATATGCTCGCGATCTCTACGCCATGCATGTCATGCTGTCCTCGCGGGATTCGATCAAATTTATTGTCGGGCGTCGGGCTGCAGATCAAACACCAACGCCTCCGAGCCGTCTTTTGGCAGCCACTGAACCGACTCATGCGGCTCGACGAGTGCGAAATCTTCTCGACGGACCTCAGGATTCTGTCTTGGTACAGCATGGATGGGATCAGACAATTGACGGAAGGGAATTAGCAATTCCCACTTTGCCGGAATTGGGAGATATAGGGCGTGTTCGAACGATGAGTGTTACTGCTTTCCGGGACTACCTGGATTGCCCTTATCGGTTTTATTTACGGCATGTTTTAAAGCTTCGGCCGATGGATGACGCGACGGGTGAATTGGCAGCAAACCAATTTGGTGACATGGTGCACGGTGCCTTGGAAACATTTGGTGATTCCGCGGATCGAGATGAAACCGACGTGGGGAAAATCGAGGAAGCATTGTTGTCGCACCTGAGTGACTATGTCGCACAACATTATGGAAGTGCTGTGTCTTCAGCCGTGACCTTGCAAGTGGCACAGGCAGAACGCCGACTCAAAGCGGTCGCCAAGCAACAGGCAGCACGAATTGCTCAAGGCTGGACGATACATGCCTCCGAAGCTGCTGTGAATGAAAATGACGGCGCAGGTATTGAAGTGGATGGGATGACCATGGGGCTGCGAGGCCGTTTTGACCGAATCGATTTTCATGAACAGACCGGACGCTATGCAATTCTTGACTACAAAACTCATGGGCACCGTCCCGAGAAAAAACATCTCAAGAAGGTTGATGGAGTTTACCAGTGGATCGATTTGCAATTGCCGCTGTATCGTATGATGGTTCCGTTTCTCGGAATCAAGGAAGATCCAGCTACAGTCGAACTCGGGTACTTCAATATCAGCGAAAAAGATGAGGAAACGAAAATCAATATTGCTGAATTTACTGAAGAGCAGATGGCTGAGGCAGTGGAAATCATTGAGGGGTGCGTTCGTGGTATTTGGGCGGAACGATTCGAGCCCACTGCGGAACGCGTGCAGTACGATGACTACGACATGATTTTGCAGTCAGGGGTCGCCCGTCGATTGGCGAACGAGGTAGAAGGTTCTGCCGAGAAGGTGCAGCGATGAGTGAATCGAAACAGAGTGATGACAGGGAAGTTTCTTCACAACAGCACGAATCATTGCCACAGGATAACGCTTTGCAAGAAGATCCTACCCATCAGGAAGGTCAACACGGAAATTCAATGAAGAAAGAATCTGCTGCCAATCAATCATCCGGTAATGATCTGGCCAAAAATATTGGTGCAGAGAAGTCTCTAAGCACAGGAGCGAGTGCTGGGTCTGACGGGGGCTTGGTGGAAAACGATGAGCTAGTGTCAGATGGAATGTTATTGCCTACTGTCGTGCGAGCCTCTGCAGGAACTGGAAAGACCTACCGCCTGACAGCACGACTGATGCGGATTTTGCTGCAGGGGGCTGCGCCCGAGTCGATTTTGGCGACCACTTTCACACGAAAAGCAGCCGGCGAGATCCTTGATCGAGTCTTGTTGACACTCGCTCACGCGGCCAATGAGAGTGATCCGGAAGCCTTGAATGCGTTACGTGAACAGGTAGATTTGCCAACTTTGCCTCGCTCTGCATGTTTGCAGATGTTTGACAAGTTGTTGCGTAACGTGCATCGTCTGCGAATTTGCACGCTGGACAGTCTGTTCTCGCAACTGGCGAGATCTTTTTCGTTCGAATTGGGCCTGCCGCCTGCATGGCGGCTTACTGATGAGATCGAAGAGGCTTGGCTGCGTGAACAGGCTGTTGATGCTCTCATCGCGACATTGGATCCGGCAGAGATGATGGCGTTGCTTTCGATGCTTGGAAAGGGTGAAAATCGACGGTCAATCGCGCGGGAGTTGCTGCAAGTCGTCGATACTGCTTACAGCGGACAACGACAATGTGGCGTGAAAGTATGGGAAAAACTGATCGCCCCCAAGTCACCGAGTGACAAAGAACTCGCTGAAGCTGTTGTTGCCATGCGGTCTGTTCAGTTGCCTCAAAAACGTCTGATGACCCGTTTAGAGAAGTTAGCCCAACAAATCGAAACAAGAGATTTTGGTGCGCTTGCTGATGACACGCTGATCGCTAATATCGCCGCTGCAAGACGGTCAAACACCGAGGTGACGTATTTTCGTTCGCCCTTCCCGGAGGAACTCGACGATGCGTTCGACACTCTGTATGCCGCAGTGCGTACGAATGTGTTGGGGCTGTTGAAGGGACAGAATATCGCAACAGGGACTGTGCTCGATGTCTACAACAACAACGTGACAGAGTTGAAGCAGTCTGCTCGAGTATTGGGGTTTGAGGATGTGTCCATCCGACTCGCGTCGCGATTTGCATCGTTGGATCAAAAACTGCTGGGAGACCGCATGGACGGTGCGATCAACCACGTTTTATTAGATGAGTTTCAGGATACTTCCCCAGTGCAGTGGCAGGTCCTGCGACCGCTAGCGATGCGAGTTACTGCTCCCGAGACTGGAAGTGACCAAAATCAAGATGAACGCGAAGTCGGGCAGTCGTTTTTTTGCGTTGGTGATACCAAGCAAGCGATTTACGGGTGGCGCGGTGGTGTGGCTGAGATTTTTGATGAAGTGGCAGACCAGATACCTGATGTCGTGGAGGATGTGCAGAATAAAAGTTATCGAAGTAGTCAGGCCGTAATTGATGTCGTCAATCAAACCTTCAAAAACCTTGTCCGGCATCCCATGGCCGTTGCTGCCGATGCGGCTGACCCAACCAGCAAGGCAACCTATGAGGCTGCAGCTCTGAAAAACTTCTGCAGGCGATTTCCGGAACATAAAGTATTCAAAAAAGAACTGCTTGGCCATGTTCAGGTCATGACTTCTACAAATCCGGAAAATGCTGATAGCGAGGCAAGGCAGCAGGCCTGCTACGAACGTGCGGCCGAACTGGTGGCTGATCTAAATCGGAATGCTCCGGGGAAATCAATTGGTATTCTGACTCGCACAAATCGCGGAGTTGCCCAGCTGATATTTCTGCTAGAAAATTTGGGGGTGGAAGTGAGTCAGGAGGGTGGGAATCCACTGACCGACGCAGCTGCGGTCGAGACAATACTGTCCACATTGATGATGGCAGAGCATCCAGGCGATGGGCGATGGGAGTTTCATGCCAGGTCGACTCCCCTTGGTGACTTGCCTTCATTCGGACCTGATTACGTGCGTGATCTTGTCGAGGAAAGAGGTTTGGCTGAAGCGATTGAGTTTCTTGCTGGAGTGTTGGCACCTGTGTGTGATGAGCGGGAGACACTTCGGTTGAAACAGTTGACGCGTCTGGCCATCAGTTATCAGCTACAGGCTGCACCAAGAATCAGGGATTTTGTTCGTCTGGTTCGTGAAAAACGTGTCGAGCGACCGCAGATTGCACCGGTGCGGGTCATGACCGTGCATCAATCCAAAGGCTTGGAATTTGACGCTGTCGTGTTACCGGAGCTTGACGGTGCGTTGACACGAGCTTCAGGGAGTTCAGTTTCAGATATTAAAGACATTGGTGAGCCGCCTGAGGGAATGACGCGTTACCTGAGCCAGAAGGCTTGGCATTTTTTGACCGGTCACTGGCAACGTGTCTTTGGCGCACAAGCCGCTGGTGGCATGACTGAGGCTTTGTGCTTGCTGTATGTGGCCATGACACGTGCTCGCCAAGGTCTGTACATCGTTATGCAGCCTGCGAAGAAATCTGCCTTCGATGTGAAGACTGGAGCTTCGCTGGTTTATCATGCCCTTGGCTGTGAGCAGGATCCGACTGAGAACAACATTCTGTTGTATGAACATGGTGACCCAGATTGTTGGTCGGATGGCCTCGGTGTGCCACAAGCCATGCCTCTGAAATGCGACGGCACCCATCATGATCTGAGCCCGAAATCAGTTCACGTTCGAATCAGGTTGCGCTCTGGAAATGAAAGCCCGCTAGCCGCGACCGCCGGCTGAATTGCAAAGAGTTGCCCCCATTGAGGGCGATTGCAGAGTTATGGTTTTCCAATCAAGAACAACTTTGCTCCGGTTCGAATGACGAAGCCATTTGGAGTAGGAGCGACACCGTACTGGATCTCTCCTGAGGATCCACCTGGTTCTCCACCGCCTTCGGAGCCCCAGAGTCGGTTCTCGTCGAGAATTTCTTTTTCCGGGCCTGCTTGCACGATGGAGGTGCGTCCATCTTTGCCGAAGAAGAAAACGTGTTCGCCAACACCAACGGGCGTTGCCCAGTTGCTGTCAGCCAGCCGTGCCGTGTACTTGGTTTCACCCGTTGAAGCATCGATGCAATAAAGGACACCTGCACGGTTGGTGTAGTAAGCGTGCCCTTTGTAAATGATCGGGGAACCGAATGAACTGGTTGCGTCGGTGCTTTTCCAAACAACTTGGGGTGTGAATCCATCTCCGGACGCAATGATCTTCATCAGTAGGTTGGACTCCTTCGCGCCGTCCGAGGCTTCTCCATTGCGTCCGGGGGACGCGCCTACTAGAAACGAACCATCGCCAGCGTCGATGGTGGATGGGACGGTGTTACCACCGACATTGTCGTAGCTCCAGAGCAGTTTTCCATCGGTAGGGTTGTAGCCGTCGACCGATCCGGAGGATGAAATCACGATCTGATTTTTACCCTCAATGTCCACGATCATTGGTGAGGACCACGAAATGCGGCTTGCGCGATCTGTCTTCCACGTCGTCTTGCCAGTTGCCTTGTCGAAGCCAGCGATGTACGACGGGCCATCGTTGTCAGCAACAATGAAAATCTGGTCATTGAGTTGAGCAACAGATCCACCTAACCCAAATCGGCCAACGTATTTGCCATAATCCTTGATCAGATCCCTCTCCCAACGTACCTGGCCTTCGGGACTCAAAGCGACGAGATTTCCGCTCTCGAAAAATACAAAGACTCCTGATGCGTCTGCCGATGGTGTCGGTGCTGCACGGCTGGTGTAAACATTGTTGGCAACGAGCAGGCTGCTTGGAAAAGCTTTTTTCCACAAGAGTTCCCCTGTACGCAAATTGTGGCAAAGCACTAGGTTGTTGTTTTTCATCGGGCCTTCGACCGCCGTCAGGTAGATGCGATCACCTACGATGACGGGACTGGATTGTCCATGGCCTGTCAACTTGGTTTGCCATGCAATTCCTTCGTCAGGGGTCCATTTCAGCGGGGGCGTATAATCCGCTGTAGAAGGTCTGGATTTACCGCCAAGAAATCCTGGCCAATCGGCATTTGCTGACTGGGGCTGCAAGGTGTTGACTGTAACGAATGCCAGAACAGTTAGGCCGAAGATGAATCGTGGCATGATGAAGGAACCTGTGATGTTTTTGTTTTTGACCCCAGCGGGGGTTGTGATTCGGGCAGACGTTTTTGGGACGGAATAGGTTGTGATGACCGCTCATTCGTCAGGTGAGCTGGGCAGCTAGTGCGTACTCTTTCTAAACGACTGGGGCTGCAGGGTCGACATCAGCTTCTGACACCCGGTCTTGAACTGTAACGCAGTGTGAAGACAGCAGCCTTGTGTTGGGCGCATGCAAACGTGGTCTAGCTGAAAACGTCTTCGATGATTTTTCCGTGTACGTCTGTCAGTCGAAAATCCCGACCAGCGTAGCGGTAGGTTAGGCGTTCGTGATCATAACCAAGCAGCCTCAGCATCGTGGCGTGCAGGTCGTGTACGTGAACACGCTTTTCCACAGCTTGGAAGCCTAGTTCATCGGTGGAGCCGATTGCCTGGCCACCTTTGACGCCTCCACCCGCCATCCAGCAAGTGAAGCCATAGTGATTGTGGTCCCGACCATTCATTTTTCCCTGATTAGATCCTTCTTTAGGCATTTCAACGACAGGGGTTCTGCCAAACTCACCTCCCCACAGGACGAGTGTTGAATCAAGCATCCCGGTGCGTTTCAAATCACTCAAAAGTGCAGCGATTGCCTGGTCAACACCTTGGGCGACATTGCGGTGTTTTACTGCTAAATCGTCGTGGTTGTCCCAAGGTTGTCCCGCGCCGGTGTAAAGCTGAACAAAGCGAACACCGCGTTCTACCAAGCGTCGCGCAATTAACGCTTGCCTTGCAAATGCGCCTTTGCCGTACATTTTGCGTGTAGCGAGTGATTCATGTTGAATGTCAAAAGCGGTCGAAGCCTCACCTTGCATTCGATAAGCCAACTCAAAGGACTCCAGTCTTGAGTCCAATCGCTCGTCATCTTCTCGGGTGCTGGCATGCTGACGATTCAGTTCCTTAAGCAGATCCAACTGCTGGCGTTGGTCACGCTGTGATACCCTCTTGTTGCGTATGTGATCAATCAGTTGCTCGACTCGTTGTCCGCTTGTGTCGATGTAGGTCGCTTGATATTTCCCAGGTAAAAACGCATTTTGCCAGTTTTGTGATTCCTTGATGGGATAGCCACCAGGACACATGGTGACGAACGAGGGTAGATTCTCATTGCCACTGCCGAGGCCATAAGAAATCCATGAGCCCATGCTTGGACGTACCAAACGAGACTCGCCCGTATTCATCAGCATCAGCGAAGGTTCATGATTCGGCACATCAGCGTGCATGGATCGAATCACGCATATGTCATCCATATGCTCCGCTGTGCGTGAAAAAATTTCACTCACCGGTAAACCGCATTCCCCATATTGCTGGAATTTATAGGGCGATTGCAGAACATTTCCTGTGGGCCGCTCTGTCCGGAGGTTTTTGGTGGGTGCTGTTTGCCCGTGGTATTTTTTCAGGGCACTCTTGGGGTCGAATGTGTCTACATGACTTGGGCCACCATTCATAAAAAGATGAATGACCTGTTTTGCTTTGGCAGAAAAGTGAAGAGGGACTTGGCCTGTTGAAATGTTCTCTCGCGCAAACAAGTCGGTCAGCGCTACGCTGCCAAAACCCGCGCCGCATGTCTTCAGGAAGTTGCGACGAGCTGAAGTGCTGTGGTTGAACATTTTTTTTAACGCGTTCCAAGAAAAGACGGGCAGTCCGTGGAGTGGGTGTGTTGTAACTGTACTCGTAGGCTTCGACTTTTCGCTAGCGTTCGCCTCTCAATTGAATTGATGCAGAGTTTACGCAATACATTGTTTGCGTAGATGGTTTGTTCAGGATGTTAGTCAATGAAAGCAAATTCGTTGCTGAGAATCAGTATTTGTGCCAGCTGCTCAAGTCGATCTAACGCTTGGATCTTATCTTTGGTGAATGGTCCACTGAAGTGGCTCAACGTGTCTCGTTCTGATCCTTGTCCTTCAACAGGCATTGTTAGGATTTTCGCTGTCCATTCAAACGAATCGAAGGAGCTTGTGCTTCCTGGTGTCGCGATGAAATCCAGCGTGTCACCAGCCTGTAGGTTGATGGTATCAGGGCCGTGTGTTTGCTTCGAATTCAGTTGCGTTGACTGATAGATCGTTTTCCCATTGGCGTGTATCTGGAAAATGACACCGTCACCCTTGTTGCTGTTGTGGCTGGTTTTTCCTTGCAGCGTGATTGTTTCTGCTCGCGGCGCAGTGTACCGACGTACTACAGCAAGATTTGAATCGTTGGTTGTGTGCCCTCCACTCTTGCCAAGATAAGCATGACCAAATGGGGGTGTGGTCGGAAATTTTTGCCCGGCTTGCCAACGACCATCGCGATAATGCTTGAGTGGCGAAAAATCAAAAGGCTTGCCGTGTCCCGCAGGCGGCATTTTGGCTGTCCCATAGGACCACACTGATCTTGCATCAGTGATTGGGGTTGGGTCTCGAGGCGACGTTTGTAGGAAATTTGTGGCAGCAGTGAGTTCGTGCAGGGTTGGCTCGCGACCGAGGATTTGCAGAAAAACTGACTCTGCATCGGAGCGTGGTGCATCGTGCGAGCGTGCCTGCTGACGGATGGCATCAGCCGTCGCTCTTGCGATAGCCATCATTTGTGGACTGTTCATCAGAAACAGTGCTTGCTGTGGAACTGTTGTGAAATAACGACCCGGTGAATGTGTGTCTGGGCTCGCAAAATCAAATGTTCGAAATAATGCGGGAAGATTTTGCCGATCGATCATCGCGTAAATTGTTTTTCGGTGTGTGAGAGTGTCGCCAGTGATGTTCACGGGAGGGCCTCCCAGAGAGTGATCGAGCGTTCCTGAAACGGCTAAAATCGAATCACGCAAAGATTCAAAATCACGGCGTTTACGGTTGCCTCTTGCCAGTAGTTGGTTGTCAGGGTCACCTGCCATGAGTTCCGTGTCTGCTGCGGTTCTCTGCTGGTAAATCTTTGAGAGAACGATTCTCCGTACGAGTTTCTTGATGCTCCAGTCAGTCGAGAATTCAGCTGCGAGGTCGTCCAAAATTTCGGGGATAGTTGGCGGGTTGGTTCGGAATCCAAAATCACTGGGATTTGCAACGAGAGGCTTGCCAATTAAGTGATTCCACATACGGTTGGCCATCACACGAGCGGTCAATGGATTGTCTGCGGTAGCAATCCGTTCGGCTAGCTCTTTGCGACCGCTACCATCGGTGAATCGTGTTTCACCATCCTTACGCAATGCGGTCAGGAACTGGCGCGGCGCAATGGGCCCACGATTACTGATTTGGCCTCGAATCAGGATGGGACTGTCAATCGGATTTGGTTTATCGATGAGCATCAAAGGACTCGCACCGTCCTTTGGACGCTGGCTGCTGGCAATGATGCCGCCGAGGGCGTAGTAGTCCTCGGTGGGGATGGGATCGAACTTGTGGTCGTGGCATCGCGCACAGGCAACCGTCAATCCGAGTAAGCCACGGGTAATAACGTCAATTCTGTCATCAATCGTGTCCAATGGGTTTAAGAATTGCCGCCCCAATGTCAGGAAACCCATCGCTTCCAGATTACCGTGCTGATTGGTCGGGTCTGTTCGATCTGCGGACAGTTGATGACGCACCATTTCGTCGTATGGCATGTCCTCTGAAAATGCACGGATGGTCCAGTCGCGGTATTTCTCGCTGCCTTTGTAACGCCGCTCCTTTCCACCCAAAGCGTAACCAACTGTGTCAGCGTACCGCGCAACGTCCAACCAGTGTCTACCAAAACGTTCGCCGAAGGCAGGTGTAGCAAGCAAGCGATCAACGAGTCGCTGGTAAGCATCAGGACGAGTGGAGTTGCAAAACCGTTGGATGGTGTCGCGGTCCGGCGGCAGCCCTGTAAGGTCGAAGTAAAGGCGTCGTATCAAAGTCACGCGGTCGGCACGCGAATTGGCTTGGATGCCTGCATTCTGTGCAGCAAATGCCGCAAGCACGTCGATCGGGTCTTCGACGTCTGCTTGTGGCAATGCACGAATTGTTTGACGCACCGGAACGTTGAAGGCCCAGTGGCTGGTGGGATCACGATCAAGAGGGCTGGTTGCGATGTTACCGTGGTCGCTGTCAGGCTTTCCGGCAATCTCTTTTCTGGGGTCGACGGCTCCAGCACCGATCCACGTACTTAGTAACTTGATTTGTGCTTCCGACAATTTGCCATCGGGTGGCATCTGCAGGTTTCGATCCCGGTAGTGAACGACACGCATCAACAAACTTTCGGTCGGCTTGCCGGGGACCAGCACTGCACCTCGACTGCCACCTTTCTGCATGGATTTGGCAGAATCCAAAAAGAGATCGCCGTCTGACTCCCCACTTTTGTGGGAATGGCATTCGTAGCAGTGTTCGATCAAGAGTGGACGTATGTGCGTCTCAAAAAAATCAACCTGGCTGACGTCGACGGGCGTCGTGGGAACTTGGCTCATTAGGCGGCTAGGTTCACTCACCACGAACGCTGAAGTCAGTAGCACTAGACATAAATAATGGCAACACGGAGCCGCATTGTTTCGGCAGTGAGAAGCGGAGGTTGGCGTTCCGAGCGACGCGGGAGATTGCATCAGTCAATCATGGTAGAGGTGGGTTCACAAGCGGAAATTACCACTGGAATTTATCCATTATAGCTGTCGGGTAAAGATCAGCCAAACCGGAGGCATGCCGCCTGGAAATGAAAATCTTGCTCGTTAGCTGCTGAGCGAGGTTTTAGTGTCATTCCACAGGAAAAGCTGTGTATTGCTGACGTAATATTTCTCCGGTCAAGCTGCCTTTTGTTTCTGCCACTTGCTTTGGTGTGCCCTTGGCTACGACCATCCCACCTTTCTCTGCCGCTTCAGGGCCGAGGTCGATGAGGTAGTCTGCAGCTTGCATCAGAAGCGAGTTGTGCTCGACGATCACTAGTCCATGACCATCTTTAAGAAGTGCATCAAAGCAGTCAACCAATCGGACGATGTCTGCAAAATGCAGCCCGGTTGTAGGTTCGTCAAGGATGAAAAGGGTTCGTTTTCGGGCTGTCGATGCAAGGAACGCAGCGAGTTTCAGACGCTGCCCTTCTCCACTGGAGAGTGTGGTAGCAGGTTGTCCGAGTTTGATGTACTCAAGCCCCACGTCGAGCATTCGTTTCAGGCGTTGTTGAACTTTTTCGTAGCCACGAAAGAACGTTGAGGCTTCTCGGACACTCATCTCCAGTACGTCAGCGATCGTCCGGTCTCGATAACGGACACTCAGGATTTCGTCCCGGTATCGACTGCCGCGGCACGTCGGGCACTGCATGGATACATCGGCCAGGAATTGCATGTCGATTTGAATGACACCCGCACCTTCGCATTGTGGGCACTGCCCTTTCTCGCTGTTGTAGCTGAAATGACCTGGGCCAAAATTTCGCGTGCGCGCATCAACCGTATCTGCAAAGACCTTCCGTATCGGATCAAACGCTTTTACATAGGTGACGGGAGCACTGCGGGGACTTCGGCTGATTGGCGATTGATCGATCAGTATGCAATCTTCGATTTGGCTAAGTCCTTTGATAGATTTGAATGGCAGCGGTTTCGCTGCTTCACCATGTTTGGTTTGTCGAATGGCCCCGTAAAGAGTGTCCTGTACCAATGAGCTTTTTCCGCTACCTGAAATTCCGGTCACAAGGCACAGCAGGCCGAGTGGGAAGTCAACGTCGATATTCTGCAGGTTATGGCCGCTGGCTCCTTTGAGTGTAATGAAACCTCGAGGCTGTCGCGGTTCTCGATCCCTAAGTGACCAGCCACGTTCACCTGTCAGGAATTGGCCAGTCAAGCTTTCTTTGTTGGCAAGCATCTCCGCTTGGGTTCCTTCGAACATGATGTTGCCACCCGCGTTACCAGCTGCTGGACCTACTTCGATAATATGATCCGCAATCCGAATCATGGTTTCATCATGCTCGACAACGATGACTGTATTTCCTCGATCTCGTAAACCCATGATTGCTTGAGATAAACGGTCTACATCTGACCCGTGCAACCCGGCGGTGGGTTCATCTAACACGTACAGCATGTTGACGAGGCTGCTTCCAAGGGCAGACGTCAAGGCGACTCGCTGGGTTTCGCCGCCCGAGAGAGTGCGAAGTGTGCGGTCGAGTTGCAGGTAGCCAAGTCCAACCTCCTGTAGATAGCGGATGCGATCTGTCAATTGGCGGATTGGCTCGGCGGCGATCTCCGATTCACGCGTTTCCAATTTCAACTGTTTGAAAAAGGTTGCCGCTGTATCGGCTTGCATGGTCAGAACATCCGCGATGTTGCAGTTCTCAAGACGATACGCGAGTGCTTCAGGCTTGAATCGTTGTCCCTTGCAATCCTCACATGGACGATAGCTCTTGTAGCGTGATGCAAAAATGCGGACATGCATTTTGTATTTTTTGCGTTCCAGCCAGGCAAAGAACCCATCCAGTCCACCAAAGTTACGTTCTCTGACCCCGTGTTGGATTAATTTGAGGTGTTTTTTCTTTAACTTGCGGAACGGCACATCTACCGGTATTTCATAGTCATCGGCAAGCTCCAGCAGTTCATGTAATTCATGTTGATAAGCTGGGCTGTTCCACGGCGCGATCGCTCCTTCGGCTAAAGATAGTGACTTGTCAGGCACGACGTGTTCCATGTCGACATCGACGATGTCTCCAAAGCCTTCGCAGGTAGGGCATGCTCCTAACGGGTTGTTAAAGTTAAATAGACGTGGGACCGGATCGGGGTAGTCAATATCACAGCTGTCGCATCGGCGAGACTCGCTGACGATGCGTTTGCCCCATTCGTTGTCGTCGATTTTGATAGGCGTGCCTGTGTTGACGCTGCTGTGTGATGTCAGCAGGACGGCGCGGCCATTTCCTTCGCTCATCGCTGTTTCCAGTGATTCTGTCAGCCGTGAAATTTCAGCGTCAGTCGTCACGCGGTCAACAATGACAATGAACTCGGTGCCCTTTTTACCGACTTTTTTTGCAAGCCGAGAACGATCACTTTCGGATAGGTGAAACGTTTCACCCCCAGCGACTAGTCGTAAGTACCCTTCCTGCTGTAGTCCAAGCAGGATTTCACTCGCATCCTTTCGGCTCGGCATCCAGACTGGGAAACCAATCATTGTGCGACTGCCATTTGGAAGTTGCTGCAGAAATTCGGCGATCGTTGTTGGATCGTCTCTTCGGACTGGTTCTCCGCATCCACAGCAGAACAAGCTCGCGGCTTTGGCGAATAACAGACGCAAGTGGTCGGCGATTTCGGTCGCGGTACC
>Ga0315322_10001493_pt1 | contig 18144 bp, 8 predicted proteins | sample M110021515metaG_FD_203461 | JGI IMG/M metagenome (GOLD analysis project Ga0315322, IMG submission 203461) | Ammonia-oxidizing marine archaeal communities from Monterey Bay, California, United States - M1 100m 21515 | ecosystem: Environmental > Aquatic > Marine > Intertidal zone | place: USA...
CTCATCAACACAGCCGGACCGCGCGCTTCTTAGACGACTTCGCAAGGGCACTCGTCGCTGCAGATGAGGTTGTCGTCGCTCCGGTCTACGGCGCGCGCAAGCACATCGACGGGGTAGTTTTTGCGGGCGCCGAAGAGATGGCGGCTGCTGCAAACAAACTCGGCGGTTGCGTGCGCTTTGCGGACAGCAAAGAGCAGGCGACCGCGATGCTCGCAGAGGGTCTAGATAGAGTGGAACAAGCCGTGGGACTCATCCTTGGCGCTGGCGATGTGGAGGGAGTGCGCGATGACCTTATCAATCGATTGGCCTTGTGCAGCCCTAGATAACGCGCCACTCGCGCAGCGCACGAACCTTCGGGTCGGCGGTAGCGTGGAGTGGTTGCTTGAGCCGAGTACGCCCGATGAACTGCGCGAGGCGTGGCTGGCCGCGCAAGAGCACAAGCTGGACACACGCATTTTGGGCGGTGGTGCTAACCTCATAATTAGCGATGGCATTTTGCCTGGCGTTGTGATTTCGACTGGGCGCGTACGCCGCACGTTTCGGCCGCTGGATCCCGGCGAGGTGATCGACCCCGAGGAGATGACCGATGAACAAGCCAAGGCGCTGTTTGACATCGAAGCGCCTGTGATCGCTGCCGACGATCCGCGCCTGATCGTTTGGGCGGGTGCGAGCTTGCCTGGATTGGTGCACGCGGCGAGTAGGTTGGGCTGGAGCGGACTGGAAGGGCTCATCGGTGTGCCTGGAACTCTTGGTGGCGCAATCGCGATGAATGCTGGCGGACGCTGGGGGGAGATGTGGGATGTTGTTGACATGGTGCGCGTGCTGGGACCCGACGGGGATTTCCAAGATATCCAAAAAGCCGATGCGAACCCGACCTATCGGAACGGTGGTTTGGGTGGCAGCATCGTCGTGGGGGCCGTTTTACGGTTGGAACTCGATAATAAGCGCCGCGTTGCCGAGCGCGCTCGAGAGTATCTAAGAGAGAAGTGCAAAGTGCAGCCTGTGACCGAGGCCTCGGCTGGTTGTATCTTCAAAAACCCGGGTGGGCCAAAGGCTGGAGATGACGATAGTGGCAAAATCTCGGCGGGCCGCCTTATCGACGAACTCGGGCTAAAAGGCCTCGAACGAGGTGGGGCAGTCGTGAGTAAAGTACACGGCAACTTTATCGTAAACCGCGGTGGGGCCACCGGCAGCGATGTTTTCGGACTGATCGACGAGTTGAGAACTAAGGTCCAAGAGGCGCGCGGGATTGACCTTCAGATCGAAGTGAAGCGCTGGAGATAGCCGGATGTGCCGAAAAATCGGGTAGCGTTGACGGAAGGTACTTGAGCAATCCGCCTGGTCGCCCGATAGCCTTTATTGGCAGTCGGGCTCCCCGGAGCACTTCCTCAAAACCCAAGGTCCTTTCCCCAAGGAACCCGCGTTCTATTCCCCTTACGCGGATCACAGATCCTCTGGGTCTTCCGGGGAGCCACGACAGCCGTTATCCTTTGCGCCCTCTTCTTCGCTCTACTATGCGGAAGGGGGTTTCTTCGTGTGCGCCTGGGCGCGCCCGAGCTTTGGGTCGGCCCGTTGCCGGTCCTTTGAACATATATCCCAGACACAAGACGACAACACCATGTCTAAGACAGCACGCGATCCAGAGGGCGAGCAGCTCTTCCCCCTGTCTACCCTGCGCCACTCCGTTGCGCACCTGATGGCTTCCGCGGTGGGTAATCTCTACCCCGGCGTGAAGTACGGCTTTGGGCCCTCCATCGATCACGGGTTTTACTACGATTTTGAGTTTCCCGAGGGCACAGCGCCTTTGGAAAAAAAGGATCTCAAGCGCATCGAAAAAGAGATGCGTCGCATGGCCAAAAAGACGCCTGAGATGACGGTTGAGAAGCTGACTCGGGACGAGGCGCGCGCGCGATTAGATGCCGCCGGTCAAGACCTGAAAGTCGAAGCGGTTGAGCTGATTCCCGATGGCGAGGAGATCACGTTCTGGTCTCACGGCGAGTGGTACGATCTATGCGAGGGACCTCACGTCGATCGCTTAGACCACAACTTTGCGTTTAAGCTGCAGACGATCGCCGGCGCCTATTGGCGTGGTGACGAGAGCAACCGCATGCTCCAGCGCATCTATGGCACGGCCTTCTGGACGAAGGAAGAGCTCGATGCGCACATGGAATGGCTCGCAGAGGTCAAGCTGCGCGACCACCGTCGCATCGGTACCGAAATGGACCTGTTTAGCACGCATCCTGAAGCGGGCTCGGGCTTTGTCTTCTGGCACCCGAACCTTGCGCACGTGCGCCTAGAGATCGAGAAGTTCTGGTGGGAAGAACACCAGAAGCGCGGTTACGACCCGGTCTATACTCCGCACGTCTCTAAGGAGGAGCTGTTCGCAGTTTCCGGTCACCTCGAGAACTATGGCGAGATGATGTACGCGCCTATGATGCTCGACGACACCCCGTACCGGACCAAGCCGATGAACTGCCCCGGGCACATTCTGATCTATCAGAACCGTGGACGCTCCTATCGCGAGCTTCCGCTGCGTTGGGCCGAGCTTGGCACCGTCTACCGCTACGAGCGCTCAGGCGTCCTACACGGCATGCTGCGCGTGCGTGGCTTCACCCAAGACGATGCACACGTGTTCTGCACACCGGACCAGCTCGAGACGGAGATCGCGGCGGTCCTTCAACTCGTCGACTTCATGTTGAAGACGTTCGGATTCGAATACACGGCTTATCTTGCGACGCGCCCCTCGGAAAAGACGATCGGCGAGGACGCGATCTGGGAGCAAGCTACGGAAGCGTTAGTCGGTGCTGCGAAGCGCATGGAGATGCCTCTTGAGATGGACGAGGGCGGCGGCGCCTTCTACGGTCCCAAGATTGACTTCAAAGTGCGCGATGCGATCGGTCGCGAGTGGCAGAACTCGACCGTGCAGTGCGACTTCAACTTGCCCGACCGTTTTAACATGACGTACACGGGCGAGGACGGTCAACCGCATCGCCCGATACTTGTGCACCGTGCAGTGCTTGGCAGCTTGGAGCGCTTTGTCGGCGGCTTGATTGAGCACTTCGGTGGTCGCTTCCCTGTTTGGCTGGCGCCGACGCAGGTCGCGTTGATTCCAATCCAAGAGGACCACGTAGCCTACTGTGAAGAGCTTGCGAGCTTGCTCCGTGCCGAGGGCTTTCGCGTCACGTGCAAGGACGCTTCGAGCCACATGAATAAGCGCATCAAAGAGGCCCAAAAGGCCCAGGTGCCGTACATGCTAATCGCAGGTGAACGCGAAGCAGCCGATCGCACGGTCGCCCTGCGCCGCCGCGGCACGCGCGAACAAGATGTAGTGAGCTTTGACGAGTTCGCCGCAATGTTGCGCGAGAAGAGAGCGACACGCGCGCTAGACATTTAGCGCGGGCGGTAACTCATGTGAGCCAAGAAGAAGGCCGCTCCCTCCACTTTGTGGAGGGAGCGGCCTTCTTCGTTTGGTACGAGCGGTTGAGCCGCTCGCGCCCTTTACAGAACCGTGATGGCGCCGCTCGGCTGCTCGATCAAGGTCTTTGCCGGGCTCGTGACAACAACCTTCAAGTTGGTCACCAGGCCGATGCTTCCACCGAAGTTGTGGGGCGTACCGTTCGCGTCAGCCATTTCGTAACCGGGGGCGATGACGTGGTCGATACGTGCACCACTCACTGCGTCGATAACGGAGAGGTTGGTGTAGCCCGTAGACGGGTTCAGTGCCGTCCAGCCGTTGTGGGGTAGCGTGTAGCCGCCTTCGCTCACATTGGCGCCGGAGTGGTTGACCACAACGGTCAAGCCGTTGGTATAGGTCAAGCGCACGACCGGTGCAGCCAGGTTGAGGCCAGTCGTCATGGCAGTCGAGAGATCCATCCAAGCACCGGGGGCAAGGCCGTCGCGGTATTCGACTTGGGCACCCGTCGAGGCGTCCCACTCATCCGGGAAGCTCTGCATCGCATAGTACTCTTTGATCTGGCCAGCGAAGGTGTGGTAGTCACCACCATTAGCTGGGATCGAAAGGGTCATCAGGAAGCCGTTGTGGCCATAGCTGATTTCAGTCGCGCGGTACTCGTACGCCGAAAAGTCTTGGTAGGGAATGGGGTGCGTCTGCGGCTTATAGAAGCGCGTGTACTGGCCCATTCCGAAAAGACCCGGCATGACCGGACGAACGACGTTGACTTCGTAGTCGGGGATGATGGGCTGCTCTTCGCCGGATTGGCCGGGAACAGAAGCTTCACCGCCCGTCGAGAGTGTGCGCCAGGCTCCATCGAGGAAACCCATGTAGAACGTGTCGAAGCGACGCTCGAAAAGGAAGAACGAACCCTCACCCAAACTTGGTCCGTTGACCATGTCGCTGGCACCAATGAAGAGGTTGCGATAAGAGTTGATCGCACTCCCAAGCGTATCGACATTGGGAGATGTGTGGTCGCCCGAGATCACGCCTTGGTTGGCACCGTTGCCAGTAACGATAAGGTCGGGGGCAGAGATCGTCATCACGTCGAAGTAATTCGCGTTGATGTTATAGTCGGGCATGATCACTGCGGTCTCGCGCTTGAAGTGCTTGAGGGAGCGGTTTGGCGCAAGCAGGCGAGAGTGGTAGAGCGGCCCGTGGGGGACGGATGGGTCCACCGCGGTTCCGTAACCCTTGCGGTAGTTGCCCGAGAAGTCGCGGACCGAGTCATCCCAGTTGATGTAGAGGGGCGCGAGCTCTGAGTAGGCAGGGTTGTCGTCAACGCCTTCGGCCTGGTCGATGCTGTAGTAGTCGGTATACATTGCCGTACGCCAGCCACCGTTGACAGCAGTGTTGATCGCGGCGGAGAGCTCGGCGTTTGTTCCACCAACTGGGTCGGCGGGGTAGTGCGTCGTTGCGCGACGGTTTTGGCCGCCCCACATCCAGTGTGTCTTCCACATCAGGACCTTGTCCATCCCCCAGTTCTGCATGCGCTGTACATTCAACAGGTCGGTCTGGTAGACCTGGTTGTTGATCGTCTCTTTCGAGTAAGCGACGGCCACATGGTCCGCGAAGTCGTCAGCGTGCGGCCCTTTCGGGAATGTCGTGCGTACAAAGCAATCGGAGACATCATCCGAGACGGTGATCCATCCGGTCTCGTCTAAATTTTTGTAGAGGTTGTCAGTTCCCGGCGTATAGATCATCCGCTCGGAGTTTTGAGCGGCGCTTGCGACGGCAAAGAAGGTAGCCTCATTGTGGGACTGCGCGTTGGATTGGAAGACGTCAATGAAGCTAGAGAAGAACAGGCCATTACTCAAAAGAGAGATGCCGATCTGGTCCATGTACGGCACGCGGACTTGCGTGAACGTTAGTGCGGGGTTGAGAGCAGCCTGCGTACCAAGGAAGAAGCCGGAGTAGTTGTCGTCGCCGTTGTGGTCAGAGTCCGTTTGGAACATGTGCACGCGAAGGGACTTGCCCCGAAGCGTGTACTCGACCGTCCGTGTGTGTGTAGTCGTGCCGCCGCCGCTTAGGGCGGGAAGGTCGTCCTGGTAGTCTATAGAGACCGTATCACCACTAGAGCTGTGCCCTAGTAGGGTATGTGTACCGAGCGCTTCAAACGCGCTGGCGTCATAGCTGACCGTACCTTGCTGATAAGAGACGCCACCAAAAATGGCGGGTATGGTCGAGCTAGTGGTTTCCGAAACCTGAATCGAACCGTTCTGAATGCTAGGAGCATTAAGGTCGATGATATATTCAGTAATCACGCCGCCGGAATCTGTGTGCGTCAACTTATAAGCGTTCGCACCAGCGTCGAAGGTGACGGCATCGGTGCCAGCCTCGTCAACGCCGAGCGGAAGCATTTCGTCGGCGTAGATGGTCTCAGGCATCATCAAGCGCGTCTGGATCAGACCCGAGCCATAAATGGTTAGAAGGGGATCCAAGATGTCGATGTCAACAACCTGCGTCGACAAGATTCCGTCCGCAAGAAGCGGGTCCGATGAGATCGTGATCGGAAGCTCCAGAGTGGGGCCGATCGGTATCAAAATCAGGCCAACGGGATCGAGCCAAAGATCGAGTTCAGGGCCCAGCGGGATGCTGAAGGGCAATGCGCCCAAGCCAACGGCGAGGAAGGTGACGTGCGTTGGTGCGACGGCGAGACTAGCCGTGTGGTCAAGCCCGGGAAGACTGAATTGCACGACCAGCGCATCATCCATATATATCTCGGTGAAGTCCGCGGTCGGACCATCCGGGTGATAGGAAGGGATGATGTCAAGGCCTTGAGCAGTGGCAACTCCACCCAAAAGGGGTAGCGCAAGGGCAACAAACAGCGGTTTAAGCTTTTGCATGGTAAGCATGGAGGGGGGACGGTTGGGGGGAAGCATTCAGGGGACGCATATATACATAATACCCCACGTAGAGCCAGCTGGATGGGGCTGACTGTGGCGCGCTATGACGATATATACCCAGTGTAGGGGACAAAGCGCGATTCCGGGGAGGGGGGCAGCCCGACTTTTTATTCGTTATTTAGAGTTGGGCACTTCCGTTTATCCAAGAGCGACTTGCCAAGTTGTCAGTTAACGCATGCAGGGGGCCCTTTGACTTGGGTGTAGGCTTTTTGATTGGCATGGACGAACCTCTCACAATTTTGCACGTCGACATGGACGCTTTTTACGCGTCTGTAGAGATTCGAGATGCCCCCGAGCTCGCCGGACTTCCGGTTGCAGTCGGTGGACGCTCGGATTCGCGCGGCGTTATCTCGGCCGCAAGTTACGAGGCGCGGGCCTTTGGGGTTCACTCGGCTATGCCGACCTCTATTGCCGAGAGGATGTGCCCGGACTTGGTTCTGCTGCCACCGAGTTTCGAAAAATACACGCGTGTAAGCCGCACCATCATGGAGATTTTTCGGCGTTATACGCCGCTTGTCGAGCCTCTGTCCTTGGACGAGGCTTTCCTGGATGTGGCGGGGTGCGAGCGCTTGCACGGCGATGCGATTGAGATCGGTCGCTCTATTCGCCGTGACATTTTGAAGGAGACAGCGCTGGTGGCATCGATCGGAGTTGCGCCAACAAAGTTCATTGCGAAGCTGGCGTCGGACTTGGACAAACCCGACGGCTTCCGCGTGATTCGACGCAATGAGATTCGGAGTGTGCTCGACCCTCTTCCCGTCGGCAAGATATTTGGAGTTGGGCGCAGTACAGCCAAACGCCTTGCGAGCCTTGGAGTGCACACCATCGGTCAGCTTGCCGGTCTTGAGCGGGACGACGTGGTCGAGCGGTTCGGCTCATCGGGTGCTTGGATTCACGATTTGGCGCACGGTATTGATCCCCGGCGCGTCAACCCAAAGCGCCCTGAGAAATCGCACGGGATGGAGCGCACTTACGCCGAGGACATCTCCGATCGCGAGCTGCTCAAGAAGAACCTTTACGAGTATTGCGAAGAGGTGGCTTTTGCCTTGCGTGATCGTGGCCTGCAGGGAAAGACGATTGCGATTAAGGCGCGGTTTAGTAATTTCAAGACGGTGACGCGGTCGCGCACGATGGACCGGCACACTAACCTTGGCGCACGAATCTACGCGACGGCGCGCGAGTTGTTCGAGCGCGTACCCCCCGGCGCGTTGCGGCTGTTGGGCGTACAGATTTCGGGCTTGGAGGACGTGCGAACCGCACACCAGGCGAACCTGTTTGGCGAGCCGGACTTGCCTTCGGCCGAGGCCGGCGCAACAAAGGCCTCGACCCAGGGCGAGCCTCTACGAGCATCCAAAGGAACCAAAGAAGCGCGCCTTCGCCGAGCGATGAAAGGGGCGGACAAGTTGCGCAAGAAGTACGGGAAGCGCATCGTCGCACCGGGCGCACTTGTCGATCGCGACAAGTCATAAATTCGCTTCCTCGGCCCTTGTCGCCCTTTGTGGGTATGGGAGTGCTATTCTTTAGCGATGCACTCTCGGATCAGCCCACTCTTTCTCGCTCTAACCTTAAGCGCCATAGCTAGTTGCGGTGGCTCTCAAGAGGGGGGGCAGCCTCCGTCTGACGTGGAAGGCCCGACAGTTGATCTAATCCCCAAGTTTGCAGCCGCCCTGGCGGAGCCAAGTGGATTGTCCGGTATTCGACTTCGAACCGGTTGGACTCCACCCACGGGCGGAGAGCTAGAGGGGTGGCGCACGGCTACCACAGAACTCGCCAGCCTGTGGATTCCCCAGTTTAGCGCCGACGCGCCCACCCACTTGGAACTAGTGGTTCGCGCACCTCACTTCTCGCCTTTCGAATTTGAGCTCACGGTGCATGTGAACGGTGTCGCAATTCACACGGGAGAAGTTGGTAAAGAGGAGGTCACTCTTAGGCTTCCGCTCGAGGTCGGCCGGACCCTTCGCGGTCAGAATCTTGTCGAACTGCACTCCTCTCACGTCCTCTCCCCCAACTCTGTTGGCGTCGGCAGCAGCAGGAGAGTGTGGGGAATAAGCTTGCGCAGCGTGCGCCTTCTGGGCGACAACTTGGACGAGCCTCTTCATGGAGGAAGCGCCTCCCTAGTCGTTCCAGTCAAGGGGCGCGTCCGAGGTGAAATTCATGGTTCTTACGCTTCGTTGCTCGTCCAGGACGTGAAGACAGGTCGCATTTTACGAGAGAGAGAAGTGAGCGGAGCGTTTGAGTGTGACCTTGCGGAAGAGGAGGGGCGAGAGGTTCTGGTCACACTATGGAGCTCCGACGTTGTCGACTTCGAGCTTTCGATGGAGGGTGGCTGGCGCCCAGCCAACGTGATTCTCATCGTTTGCGACACCTTGAGGTTGGATGCCGCCTTACTAGAGGATACGCCGAATCTAAATCGCATTCTTGATGCTGGCGTTGGTTTTCCAAATGCATTTAGCCATGCACCGATGACATTACCTTCGCATACAGCGATGTTCTCTTCGCGGCTGCCGCACCACAGTGGAGTCGTTAATAATGGTATGCGGGTTCCGGGTCATGTGAAGCTGCTAGCCGAATGGATGGAGGAGGTCGGCTACTCATCCCACGCGGTCGCATCTATTGGTACGCTTTGGAGTTCTCGAGTAGGCGTGAGCTTAGACCGGGGCTTCCGGACATTCGAGTATGGAAGCTTAGGGGTTACGCCGGGGTTTGAGACGACTTCGATTCTCGCCCGTAGAATGGACGAGATCGGCGCAAAGAGCCCCTTTTTCCTTTTTGCGCACTTCGCTGATCCACACGATCCGTACCGTGATTTTGATGCCGCGCCCATGCTGGGCGAATTGCTCGTTGATGGGCATGTCGTCGAGACCTTTAATATGGCCATTGCGCCTTTGTTGAAGTTTGAGCGGGAGCTTGCGAAAGGTCCTCACCGCGTCGAAGTTCGTACAATCTCTGATCGGCAAATCGTTGTTCGCAGTTTGCATTTGCGTAGCCAAGATGTTGGATCTTTCTGGATCGAAAGGGATATCACCAAAGGGGAAATCGGCGAACCATCTCAAGCAGTTGTCGCTACTTTCGAGTTAGACCAGGACAGCCTTGTCGACTTTGAAGTGTGGCCTTCTGATCATCTTGAAGGCCCGGAGAACCTGCCTCGTTATTTGAAGGAGATCAAGCAGGTCGACATGGCGATTGGCCAACTGGTTGATGATTTACAGCGTCGTGGACTCTGGGAGGAGAGCCTTGTTGTCTTTACGTCGGATCATGGCGAGGAGTTCGGCGATCACGGCGACATTGGACACGTCGAGACTCTCTACGACGAGGTCTTACGGGTGCCTCTAATCATCAAACTTCCAAAAGGCGGTAGGGACGACGCGACTTGGCGAGTGCTCGGCGAGCAGTTGAGCGCGGGTTCCGAGATGCTATTTCGGCAAATTGACCTAGTACCAACAATGCTCGACTTGTTGCGACTCTCTCCTATGCCCGGCGCGATGGGTCACTCTGTTCTGGACGGCGAGAGCAGGACACATTTTGCCGAGACGCACACCCCCGAAGCAGCTCATGATCTCTACGCAATGCGCGATGAGCAATACAAGTTGATCTTTCGGCACGACACGGACACCTTCGAAATGTATGAGACGTCCGACAGGAGCGAAGTGAACGACGTGTTTGAAAGCGATGGTGCCCAGCGCAAGGCGTGGCAGGTCGAGCTGCGACGTGTCGCGAGTGCTTGGGCCAAAAACGGTGCTGTCAAAGTGGACGAGGCGGAGCGATCGCGGCTAGAAGCGCTCGGCTACCTGTAGTCGAGCTCTCCTTGGGGGCTCAGTGCGCCTCGAGCCAGTTCTTTCCGTGACCGCATTCGACTTTGAGCGGGACGTCGAGCTCGACGGCGTTCTCCATACACCTAGTCACAAGCTCGCGTGTTGCTTCGAGTTCGGAAGCTGGGATTTCAAAGACGAGCTCGTCATGGACTTGCAAGAGCATTTCGCCGTGTAGGTCCGAGGCTGCTAGCGCTGCTTCCACGTCAATCATGGCGCGCTTGATGATGTCGGCGGCAGATCCCTGCACAGGCGTATTGACCGCCGCGTTCTCCGCGAAGCCGCGCGTGCGTCCGTTGTCAGCGTTGATGTCCGTGATGGGGCGGCGGCGCCCGAGCAATGTCGAGACGTAGCCGTTCTTACGCGCGCCTTCTAATGTGGCGTCAATCCACTCGCGAATGCGTGGGAACGAGTTGAAGTAGCGCTCCGTAAACTCGATGGCTTCAGGCACGGACATATCGGTCTCGCGTGCAAGTCGCTGGGGGCCCATACCGTAGAGCAGACCGAAGTTGATTACCTTGGCTTTGCTTCGCATGGCGCGATCGATCTCGTCTGTACCTACTCCGAAGACTAGCGATGCCGTCGCGGTGTGAATGTCGAAGTCCTCGCGGAAGGCTTGGCTCATGGCCTCGTCCCCCGAAAGATGTGCCATCACGCGCAGTTCGACCTGGCTGTAGTCAGCGGCGAAGAGGACCCACTCACCGTGCTCGTCGGCATCACGAGGCACAAATGCCTCGCGAAGCTTGCGGCCGCGCTCGGTGCGGATGGGGATATTTTGTAAGTTGGGGTCGCTCGACGCAAGTCGTCCGGTGGCTGCCGAAACTTGACTGAAACTACAGTGCACTCGCCCTGTTCGCGGATTGACGAATTTTGGAAGTGCGTCGACGTAGGTGTTCTTGAGCTTGGTGAGCTCGCGGAACGCGAGGATTTTTTGTGCGATCTCGACGTCGGCGTACTTATTTGTAAGCGTAGCGTGGTCGGTCGAAAAGCCGGTCTTCGTTTTCTTGGGGCGCTTTACCCCGGCTTCATCTTGAATGCGAAGTTTGTTGAAGAGAACCTCGCCAAGAGCCTTGGGACTGTTCACCTTGAAGTTCTCGCCAGCGAGCTCGTGTACACGGTACTCTGCCTCTTGAATGCCGACTTCAAGTTCGCCGCGCATGGACTCTAGGATGCTGGTATCCAACCTAATGCCGCGCTCCTCCATAGCGGCTAAAACAGAGACGAGGGGCAACTCGACATTTTCGAAGAGCTCGCGTGTTGTCGGCTCGCCTTCGGGGTTGATCGCCTTGTCATCGAGCTCGCTGTCGAGCTGCTCGAACAGGCGCCAAGTGACGTCGGCATCTTCGCAGGCGTACTCTCCAACTTCTTCGATTGGCACGCGATCCATCGTGACCTGTTTCTTTCCCTTGCCAATAATCTGGCTGGTCGGAATTTTGGTCATCTGGAAGTAGTGAAGCGCAAGTGCGTCCAGGCCGTGGCGCCGAGCTGCGCCGGCGACGCAGAAGCTTGCGACCATCGTGTCGAAGTTCACGTCGGGGAGCGCCACGCCGCGGCCGCCCTCGCTATTCGGTTGACTCGAGAATACAAGCCAGTCGTACTTCGCGTTCTGGGCGACGCGGAAGAGCTCGGGGGAGGTGAGGATCGTCTCCAATCGCTTCAAAAGACCAGCAGTGCTACCGCAGAGCGGGGGGAAGTTGTTAGCGGGCACGTACCATGCCTTGCCGGGGGCGATTGCAAAACTTATTCCGACCAGCTCGGCTTGTAGCGGAAACAGGGACGTCGTCTCGGTATCGATTGAGAAGCGACCAGCTTTTTGGAGGATGGCGATCAGCTCGTCTAAGCCCTCTTCGTCTTCGATGATGGTGTATTCGCGCTCGACCTCCTCTGCCTGGTGGACAGCCTGGAGTGTCTCTTTGCTCGCGAACTCAGCGGCGAGGTTTTTGAAGTCCAGTTTTTGGAACAGCTCGAAGAGTCTGGGAGCATCGGGTTGTGCCGGGCCGATGATCTCGAAGCCGGGATCGAGGGGGACCTGCTTATCGATGGTGACTAGGTCGAGGGACAGCAGGAGCATCTCGCGGTCGGCCTCGATCTTCTCCTTGTTCTTACCTTTGACCTCGTCTAGTCGTTCGAGCATTGCGGGCACACTCCCGAACTGCTCGATCAGCTTCTTAGCGCCAACGATGCCGATCCCCTTGACGCCGGGAATGTTGTCGGAGCTGTCGCCCATAATCGCGAGTACGTCGATGACGTGATCGGGCGTCGTCCCGAACTTCTCCAATACCGCCGCTTCGTCTTCGATGACAAGGTCGACGCCGCGTTTAAAGACGTTGTACAGCATGCAGGTGGGGGAGACGAGCTGCATCAGGTCCTTGTCGCCCGTAACGATCTGAACTTCTAAACCTGCTGCTTCGGCTTGGGTCGAGAGTGTTCCCAAGACGTCGTCCGCTTCGAAGCCGGGCACCTCGAAAATCGAGATACCGTAGCTCCTCACGACTTCGCGAATCAGGTCGAACTGCGCGACGAGCTCTTCGGGAGCTTTCTCGCGCGTGGCTTTGTACTCCTTGTACTGTTTGTGCCGAAACGTGGGGTGCCCCGTATCGAAGGCGCAGGCGATGTGGTCGGGCTTCTCTTGCAAAAGAAGCTTGCGGAGCACCATGGTGAAGCCTAGCGTCGCGCCAGTTGGTAGGCCGTCGGTACTGGTCAAGCCCGAGCGCGCGAAAGCGAAGTGGGACCGGAAAGCGAGGGCCGTTCCGTCGAGCAAGAATATGCGCTCACGTTTTCTTTTCGAACCGGAGTTCGGGAATGTGGCGGAGACTTCGTTGAATTCGGCTTGGCTAGGGGCACTCATGGCCCAAGGATGAAGCACAGAGGGGCCCGGGGCAAGGCACAGACGGTGGCTTTTCGTGGGCAGTGGGCATACTCTGGCCTCGCAGTCGCCGCGGAAAGGGGGTAGATTTCCATTCGTCCCCACCGCCTCTCACGCCCACCCTCTATCCGTGACCGACTCTCAAACAGCAGATTCCGCTGCATCTCCTCCTCCGCATCGCGTTGTTCTCGGAGGGTTCCTTATGGGGTTGGCGAACCTAGTGCCGGGCGTCAGTGGAGGCACGATGATCCTCGCCGTCGGCTTGTACGACCGCTTTATCTTGGCGGTGGCCGAGCTGTCTAGCTTGCGCTGGTCGCGGGGGATGTTCATCTTCTTGGGCCTTTTGGCGGCAGGTTTGGGGGTCGCTCTTGTCGGATTGGCCGGCCCCGCCGTTCATATGGTGACGCACTATCGCTGGGCGATGTACAGCTTGTTTGTCGGCATGACTTTAGGGGGAGCACCCGAACTCTTGAAGTTGGCATTTCCAAAAGAAGGGGCCGGCTCAAAATCTTCGGCTGCCATCGCTCTAGGAATTGGTTTCGCGCTGATGGCTTGGATCGCTTGGTCGCTGCAGGGTGTCGCGCTTCCGCATACCTTCCTGGCGTTCTTGGCCATGGGAGTTCTTGCCGCATCGAGCATGATCTTGCCAGGCGTCTCCGGATCGTACCTGCTGTTGATATTCGGAGTTTACGACGTCGTGATCGGCAGCTTGTCGAGCTCGGCATTGAAAGAGGATTTGAAGGGGAGCATCATGATCCTCTTGCCGGTTGGACTGGGTGCGGTTATCGGTATCGCGCTTCTTTCGAACGCGTTGAAGGTCGTTCTCTCGCGCTACTCGAAACCTGCGCACGGCGCATTATTGGGCTTGCTTCTGGGTTCCGTCTTGGGCCTGTGGCCGTTTCAAGAGGCGCGTTATCCGGAGCTCCTCGACAAATCCGTTCGCAATGCGATTGCGGCGGAAATCGTCGAGGCCAGTGCGTGGGAGCCAGCGTTTACAAGCCGTTCTCTTGAGCTAGATGAAGCCGATGGTTTGAAAATGACCAAGGCTTTGGGAAATGGAACGGTGCGCGGCGGAGTCAAGAGCCTTGGCAGTGTGACTCTGCGCTACACGCCCAACGCACTGGGTGTGTTCAAGGTACTCGCGCTGTTTGCATTTGGCCTTGCGCTTGTTCGGAAGTTAGCTCCCCGAGAGTCCTAGGCACCCGAATCCGAGCGCAGCGCTTTCTGTGCAGTCAGAGAGCCTACAGTACCCATTGGTTCTTGCTGCGCGAAGGCCGCCCAAGGAGGGCAAGCTGCAACTAAGTGGGATAGATTTCGAGCTGAGCTCGGCGGGGGACATAGCAATGGCCCGGCGAGTTCGCGTAGGATCGAGCCATGAAATTTAGATCCCTCCTGGGGGCCATCTTCGGCACCTCTCTCCTCGCCACATTGCTCGCTCCTAGCGGCCTCGCCCAGGGCTCTGCCGCGGATTATCGGCGCTCCACCCAAGTCGCCAAGATGGCTCGTGGCGCGATCCAAAACCTGGAGCTTCACGCCCAATGGGACGCTTCTGGCCAGTGGGTTTGGTACGAACGGGAGGATACTGCTGGCAGGCGCGAACATGTCTTGGTGTCTGCGGAAACGGGGATCAAGTCTTCTCTTCCGAGCCACGAGGAAGTGCTCGCCGCTGTCCAAAACAAGGCCGGTGCGGCCGGGGCTGCCAAGGGGCAGGCATCGACCGGATTCGACGGCAAGTCCTTCTTCTTGTACTTCGAAGAGTCCGGTACGACTTGGCGATATGACTTGGAATCCAAGACCGTTTTCGAGGCGCAGCTAAAAGAGGCAACCTGCCTGTTCTTGGAAGCGGAGCCCGAGCTCGTTCGGAGCCGTAATGGAAAGGGCCCGACCTCGATCGTCTTTATCAACGATCTAGAGGAGGGCCTTCGAGTGCTGTGGGTGGAACCAAGTGGAGCGCATCGGGAATACGGCGTCGTTGGACCTGGTGAGGCCTTGCGCATAGGGACCGATGCCGGGCATTCCTGGTTGCTGAAATTCCAAAGCGGGGAAGAGCGGGCCGCCTTCGTGGCGAATGAGAACCGGCAAATCGCCTGGGTTGCGGAGTCGACTGTGCGCCCAAGCGCCCGTGTGCCTCAGGCCCACAAAGATGCGCGCCTCGCGGAGGTCTTTATCCGCAGCTACAACGCCTGGATACGATACGTGCAGAGTGGCGATGAGGTGCAGCTCACCACCGACGGTGAGCAGGGCCACGGATACGATCAACGCCCCATTTGGTCCCCCGACGGTACGCGAGTCGTCATCACGAAGACCCGAAAAGGTGACTCACGTAAGGTCTACTATGTCGAGTCTTCCCCTCCCGGTCAGGTGCAGCCGAAGCTGCACAGCTATAACTATCTCAAGCCAGGGGACGCCATCGACTTGACCAAGCCGCACCTGTTCGACGTGGAGCTCGGCATAGAGATCCCTATCTCGGACGAGCTCTTCCCCAACCCCTGGTCCCTCCGGGATGTGACTTGGGACGTTGATAGCAAGCGGTTTACTTTCTTGTACAACGAGCGCGGTCACCAGGTCTTGCGTATCGTGGCCGTCGACGCCGAGTCGGGGCACGCCAAGACCATCGTCAATGAGACTAGCGAGACTTTCATCGACTACTCTCAGAAGTCCTTTCGCCACGATCTTGCTAACACCGGCGAGGTGATCTGGATGTCCGAGCGGGACGGTTGGAATCACCTGTACCTGTACGACAGCAAGACGGGGCGGGTCAAGAATCAGATCACCCATGGAGACTGGGTGGTGCGCGGCGTGGAGCGCGTAGATGAGGAGAGGCGTGAGATTGTCTTTCGATTAGCTGGCTTCTATGCGGATCAGGACCCGTACCTAATTCACTACGCTCGCGTCCAGTTTGACGGCGAGGGGATGACACTTCTAACCAAAGGCGACGGTACCCATAACTTGAGCTTTTCGAACGTCGGGGATTACTATTTCGACAGCTTCTCTCGAGTTGACCTCGCCCCTGTGGTGGAGCTCCGTCGCACCAAAGACGGCGCCTTGGTTTGCGAGCTAGAGCGCGCGGATTGGAGCGAAGCGATCCAAGCAGGTTGGCAGCCACCCGAGCGATTTGTCGCTAAGGGCCGCGACGGCAAGACCAATATTTACGGGATCATTCACCGCCCGACCAACTTTGACCCTGAACTCAAGTACCCGGTAATCGAGTCGATCTACGCAGGTCCCCACGGCGCCTTCGTGCCCAAGGCCTTCCAGACTCATTACCGAGAAAGGGAGTTGGCCGAGCTCGGCTTCATCGTGGTGCAAATCGACGGTATGGGCACTAATTTCCGCTCTAGGGCCTTTCACGACGTCTGCTGGAAAAACATCGGCGACTCGGGCTTCCCGGATCGGATTCTTTGGATGGAAGCCGCCGGCCGCAAGGATCCCGCCATGGACCTCACTCGGGTCGGCATTTTCGGCGGGTCCGCCGGCGGCCAAAGCTCCACTCGGGCCCTGCTCGCCTTCGGTGACTTCTATGATGTCGCTGTCTCCGACTGCGGTTGCCACGACAACCGCGTCGACAAGATCTGGTGGAACGAAGCATGGATGGGCTGGCCCATCGGGCCGCACTACGAAGAACAATCAAACGTCACTCAGGCTCACAGACTCAAGGGAAAGCTGCTACTCACCGTCGGTGAAATGGACGAAAACGTCGACCCCGCCTCCACGCTACAAGTTGTCGATGCCCTGATCCGGGCCGACAAGGACTTTGATCTGATCGTATTCCCTGGCGCCGGTCATGGCGCGGGAAGCAGTGCCTATGGAGTCCGCCGCCGCCGTGACTTCTTCGTTAGGCACCTGCTGGGTGTAGAGCCTCGGTGGGAGTGAATGAAGCGAGTTGGTCGCGGACAGACCTTGCCGTACACAAGCCCGCCTGGGGGGGGGACGAAACGAGCGCGACCCCGTGCTCTTACTTGGCCAAGCAGAGCTCGCCGACCTGGAAATCGAGCAACTGGATTTCCAGTTGAGTTCGGCCCCGGAAGGTGTTCCACATCGGCTTGTACGCAATGTGGATCGGCGTACCTGGAAGCAGCTCGTCGGCCCGCGCTCCCATCTTGAAGGCGATCGCCTTGTAGACTCTTGCACCCTGTCGCAGGTTGACCATTAGGTGGCTTTGGTCCGCGCCGACACGACGCGGCGGTCCGTCTAAGCGCACGTCGCTGGCGAGGAACAGTGGCTCGGCGTTCGCTTCGCCATAGGGTTCGAGCTTGTCGATTTGATGCATTATTCCATCGGACAATACACTGAGTGGCAACTCGCAGTCGAGCACGAGCGGGGGCGCGACGATTTCGGCAAGCCCATTTTTGGCAAGCCACTTTTTCGTGTGTGCGCAAACGGCTTCGCGAGCGGAATCGACCTCGTCTTCACGGATCTCGCAGCCCGCGGCCGCGGCGTGTCCGCCGTAGCGAATGAAGTTCTTAGCTGCGCCGTGCATGGCCTCGAGCACACTAAAGCCATCGATAGAGCGGGCGCTGCCGCGGCCCTCGTCGCCATCGAGCCCGATGACTATGGCCGGGCGTCCGAACTCTTCAGTAAGGCGTGCGGCGATGATTCCGACGACCCCTTGGTGCCAGCCCTGACCGGCGATGAACAAAATAGGGTACTTGTCCCTGTCAGCGAATTTTTGGGATTCAATACGCGCTTCTTCGAGGACTTCTTTTTCGATCGCCCGGCGCTCAATGTTCATGTCATCCAGGACTTGTGCAAAGCGCTTTGCATGCGTCGCGTCCTTGGCGAGCAGTAGCTCGACGGCACTCTTTGCGCTGCCCAAGCGGCCCGATGCGTTGATGCGAGGGCCGATACCGAAAGTGACGTCTTGGGCCCCGAGTCGCGGCTTGACGTCAAGACTCGCAACTTTGCAAAGGGCTTGAAGGCCCGGGTTTTGCGAGCGGCCGAGCGCGCCAAGTCCGGAGCGCGCAAAGATACGGTTTTCGTCGCGCAGCGGGACCACGTCGCAGAGTGTGGCGATTGCAACGTACGACAGGCAGTCCTCTAAGAAGGCCTTGAAGCGCGTGCTGACACGATCGGTGCCTTCGATGTGCTTCGCGAAAGCCCAAGCGAGCTTGA
>Ga0315322_10001494_pt1 | contig 18138 bp, 9 predicted proteins | sample M110021515metaG_FD_203461 | JGI IMG/M metagenome (GOLD analysis project Ga0315322, IMG submission 203461) | Ammonia-oxidizing marine archaeal communities from Monterey Bay, California, United States - M1 100m 21515 | ecosystem: Environmental > Aquatic > Marine > Intertidal zone | place: USA...
TCGTGGACGACCGCATCTCGCCAGACACCGCCCGTCGGCGTGGCCACGTGCACCTCGACGACCTCGTGGAGCGCGCACATCTACTCACCGCCGACCACATCCTGCTCACGCACTTGTCCGCACGCTACGGTCACCACGAAGCCGACGCCTGCCTCGACGCCCGCCTGCCAGCCGACCTGCGCAAGCGCGTGACGCTTCTCCCTCACCGTCTCCCCTGAGAGCCCGCTATGTCATCTAAAGGACTGCCCACCTGGTTGAAGTTCGTGATCACAATCGCCGTGCTGCTGGGAATTGTCGGCGTCTTGGGCGGCATCGGGGTGTGGTGGGCGATGGCCAGTATCGAGAACTCGCTTTCGTCGATGGAAGAAGAGCTGCCCCTCATTGCGGAAGAAGGCGTGACCTACGGCACTGCGCACTCCCAAGAGGAGTGTGTGAAGGCTGGCCTGGAGCGGGCGCTGACGTGCGGCCAGTTCGAAATCAGCTGCATGGTGACGTCCGGCATATTTGGCACTAGCTGCCTCGACTCTGCCGTTCCAGATCCCACCCTGTGTGAGGGCGTGCCGTCGATGAACAACCCGACAGAGGCAGGCACATGGGTCGCAGAGGAATGCAGACGCAGCGGGCATCCCGACAGCACACAGTGCTCGACCTTTCTCCAGCAGACCGTGTTGGCGTACTGCACCAAACAACGCAGCTGACGCCCAAACCCAGCCAGACGCCGACCCGTCCGAACGATAGGTTGGTGCTCCTCGTCGCAGGACCGATGGTGCTCCATGCCAATGCATGCTCCAGCCCCCAAGCTCCCTGAGCGCTACCGACTCTGGCCAGATGCAGGACGCGCGCGTCTGGGATCCGGCGGTGCGGCCACCGTGTGGCGAGTGCAAGACCAGGACCTCGGAGTGCTGGTCGCCCTCAAGGTGCTCAAGGACACCCGCCCTGGGTTCATTTCGAAGATGGAGCGCGAGGCGGTGCTGTCGAGCCGGGTGGTGCATCCCAACGTGGTGGCCGTGCATGACATCGGCCGCACCCCCGACGGCAAGGGCTACCTCGCGTTTGCCCTCGCCAGCGACGGCACCATGCTGGACCTCGTGTCGCAGCCCCCCCGCTGGCCCGATCTGCTCGATCTCACCCTACAGCTGCTCAACGCCCTTGCCGCGATGCACTCCCGCGGGATCCTGCACCTCGATGTGAAGCTGTCCAACCTCCTGCTTCACCGCAGCTTGAGCGGACAGCGTCTGCTCTGGCTGGCCGACCTCGGCGTGGCGCGCGCCCTCTGGGACGACGACGACGACAACAGTGTGGTGGGCACCGTGTCCTACATGAGCCCCGAGCGGCTCACGGGACAGCACCACCTGTGGTGTCCATCGACCGATCTCTTTGCCGTGGGTGGAGTGCTGTACCGCCTCATCACAGGGCGCTTGCCCTACCCAGCCCGCGACCCAGCAGAGGGCCTGTCCCAGCGCCAGCGTCCGCCGGATCGGGTGATTCCGCGGACGGGAGTCTTGGTGCCGGACGGCCTGAGCGAAGTGCTGTTGCCCATGGTGCAGTTCGACCGCCGCAGCCGCTACGACCTCGCGGCCGACGCCATCCGGGCATTCAAGAATCTTCCGAAGCTTGGGGAGACGCCCACACTCGACAATCCCGCAGGTCACCCGCCCGACAAGCCCCCTCGGGGTGTGCCCCGTTGGCATCGTCCGCCTCCTGCACCACCACCGGCGGAGCTGGCACTGCCGCAGACCCAGGACCGACGGGTCCCCCAAGCCCCATCTCTGCTTCATCAGCGTGAAATCGCCATCATCGGCCGGGAGCCGGAGCTGGAGCTGCTGTGGCGTTCAGTCCGCACCGCTCTGCGCACTCAGAGGCCAGTGATGGTCGAAGTGACTGGCGCACGCGGCTCGGGCCGCACCCGCCTGCTTCGGGCCTTCACCCGCGCGCTTGAAGAAGCGGGGCTCGGGGAAGGTGCACGCATGCAGTACGCGGTCCCCAACGGCCCCAACCTCGGGCTGCGGGGGACATGGCGACGCATCCTGCCGCCGGGCTCGCGCAAGGATCTGTTCATCCGTGAGATTGCGGCCACCTTCGCGCGCGACCGTGGCACCTCGCTGGACCAGTGCGTCAACGATGCCCGTCTGCTGGCCAAGTGGCTGAGCCCTGGCAGCTCGGGTCAGGCCACCTACAACCGATCTGCCATCCGAGGAATGATGGTGGAACATCTCGAGCGCCGGGCCTGGCGTGGCGTGTCGTGGCTGTGGGTGGAAGACGCCCATCTGGCAGGCGAAACCGATGACTGCTGGGCCATTATCGATCAGATCATGCTCCAGCAGATGCCCGCTGTGGTGCTCATCGACGCCGATGTCGATCGGGTACCCGCTTCACTGCTGGAGCTGCGCGCCCGCCACCACCGGTCGGTGCGCCGCATCCAGCTGGAGCGCCTGCGCGGACGGGAGGCGGAGGCCCTGGTCCACGCCCACCTGCCGCTCGACCCCGAGCTGACCGCCGTGCTCGCTCCTGTGGCGGGCACCCAGCCGAAGCTCGTGAAAGACATTCTCATTCACTGGGTGCAGACCGGAGAGCTGGTGGAGCGGGTGTCCCCCAACGACACCGGACGACGCTGGTCCCGCACCCGAGGGGTCCCAGCGCTGCCACCCGACGGCCGCGCACTCGCCGAAGCGCGCCTTGATGCCGCCAGGCTCGACCCGTCCGGCCGAAGGGTACTCGAAGCCGCCGCACTGGCTGGCCAAGGAGCCCCGCTCCGGGTGATGGGACGCATCTCCGAGGCGGGACTCGACGCGCTTGTGCTGGCCGGTCTTGTAGATCTCCAGCAAGAGCGATGCGTGCTGCAGCCCGAGGAGCTCGCCGAGGTGGTGGCGGACCGCCTCAGTCCGCCACGCCGCACCGAGCTGCACGCCGCGCTGGCCGATGCCTGGGCGGCTGAGGGCGACGACCCGGGCGTGCACCACCAGGTAGGGCGACACCGCTTCGAGGCCAATCAGGTGAAGGCCGCGCTCCCCAGCCTCCGAAGCGCGCTCGACCAGCTGGCCGCCACCTTGCCCGTACCCGACCTCATCACGCTCGCCCGCAGGGTCCGCGCTGCCGCCACTGGAGAGCCCGCCGCCTGGCTCGATGCCAGCTTGGTGCTCGCCGATGCGCTGTGGCGAGCCGATGACCGTCCAGGCGCACGGGCGGTCGACTCCGACCTCATCGCCCGTGAGCTTGCCACCGACCAGCGCATGCGGGTGCTCTGTGGGCGGGTGCGTCGCTCAGACCCCATCGAAGCCAGCATGGTGGACACTTGGCTCGCAGAAGCCAAAGGCCTGCTCCCCAATGTGCGCACCCCCCTTCGTGCCGACTACCACGCCACCCGCGCTTGGGTCTGCGCATCCACGCTCGATGTAGACGGCGCACTCGCGGAGGTTCTCGACGCCTTGTCCTGCCGACCAGATCCGGTGGTGGGCTGTCGGGCGAGGGTGCTACGGGCCCGGCTGCTGTCGTCCATCGATCCCATGGTCACCTGGCACGAAGCGCTTCGAGTTGTCGAAACTGCCCGTGACTACGGCTTCTTACGCTACCAGGTGCTCGCTTGGGGCCTCGCCGCCGACAACATGGTGTTTCTTGGTCGCAGCGATGAGGCCATCGAGCGGCTTCAATCGGGGGTGCAGCGGCTTGTGGCCCACGGCGAGGTGTTGGCCGCCCGCAGCGCAAAGCTTCACCTCGGGATGGCGCTCATGGCCGCCGGACGCGACTCCAGCGCCCGCGAAATCTGGGAATCCGCGCGCGGGCACGAGTACCGAGCCCACCCATCCACCGTGCTGGGCCCCAGTGCCTGCCTCGCGTTGCTGAGCGCTCTCCGCGGCGAAGACCGACGTGTGATGGAGCTCTTGCCCAAGGTCCCTCCCGCAGATCTGCCGTCGCGGGCAGCCTGGGGGCTGCTGTTGCCCATCGCTGAGCTGGGCTCTGGGCTGTCGGAGGTCCACCTGCCCGATGCCCGCCTGCTTCGACAGTCGGTGTCCCTGGGCATGCCCGGCTTGTTCGCAACCCTCGCGCTCATCGCCGAGATGCGCAGCGCTGGCCGACGCACCCAAGCAACCGCAATGGAGCGCGTGTTCACGCTGGAGTGTGGACGCCTCGGGGTCGACCCAGAAGACGCCCGACCCTGGTTGGAGCGGGCCCGGCGCTCCAGGCGGGCGTAGGGTTCTGAGACGTCTGCAGCTCGAAGAACAGCGCGCCCCAGCATCGCAATCAGCTGGCCGGGGGACCATCGATAGGCAGGTCGAACCAGAAGGTGGTGCCCTCGCCGACAGTGCTGTCCACGGAGATGTCGCCACCATGGGCCTGAGTCGCCAGCTTGCAGAATGCGAGCCCCAGCCCAGTGGAGGACCGGCCTCCGGTTCTTCGCGCCTTGACCTGCCCGAAGCGCTCGAAGACGAGGCCCAGGAATTCAGCTGGAATACCCTGTCCTTCGTCCTTTACGGAAAATCGTAGCAGGTCACCGTTCGCGCGCACCGACACTTCGACCGGCACCCTGCGAAGGGTGTGCTTGAGGGCATTGTCGAGCAGATTGGACAAGATGCGACGGACGACGCTGGCATCGCACACCAGCCTGAGCTCAGCGTCTGCCACGACCGTGAGCTGGCGGTTGTGGACGAGTCCGCCGAGGCTTCGAATGGCCAGCTCGACGAGCGCCTTTGCCGAATGGCTCTCCAGCTCCAGCGGCAGGTCGCCGGCTTCCATGCGGTTCATGTCTAAGAGGTCAGTGACCATGGACGACAGCAGACGGGCGCCCTCATAGACGCCCGCGAGGTCTTCACGCGTATCGTCGTCAATCAAGTCATTGAGGTCTTCTTGGAGCATTCCAAGTGAAAGAATCATCCCGGAGAGCGGCGCGCGGAGGTCGTGAACGATGAGATGAAGCAGCTCGTCCCGCAGCTCCTGCATCTGCTCCAGAGCGGAGTTGGTGGCGGCCAGCTCGGCATTTCGGCCTTCGAGCTGCTGCTGCAGTCGCCGGAGGCGCAGGTGGGTTTCCACCCGGGCCCGGACTTCGTCGAGCTGGAAAGGTTTCGTGACGTAGTCCACGCCCCCAGAGGAAAAGGCCTTGACCTTGTCGTCGAGCTCGGAGAGGGCAGAGATGAAGATGACGGGTATGTCCGCCAGCGAGGGGTCAGCCTTCAGTCTGCGACAGACCTCGTAGCCATCCATCTCGGGCATTGTAATGTCGAGAAGGATGAGGTCCGGGGAACGACGGGAAGCCGTGCGCAGAGCCTGGGCCCCACTCGAGACCGGACGCACCCCAAAGCCCTCGGTCCGCAGCATTTCGGCCAGCAACTTCAGGTTGGCGATGGTGTCGTCGACGATGAGAATATCGCTTTGGTGTTCGGTTCCGTTCATGCGAACTCCCCCTGCCGATAGCACAGGGCACGGGTACTGGGATCAGCTGGCGCTGGGGTCTCCGCCAAGCAGAACCACGATGCGGTCGTAGTCAAAGTCGGCCATCAATGCCTGGATCTGGACGGCGATATCTGCATCGGAGAGCCTGTCCACCAGCTTCTCAAGGCGATCCAACTCAATGTGTATGGCAGCGTCGATGAGCTCAAGCCGCAGATCTTCGGGCACAACGGCCGGATCGAGCGTCGCGTCCGCGTCGAGCGGAACCGACACCATTGTAAGCTTCGGCTGGCCAGCCAGCACCTCGAAGGTCACGCCGCAGTGTTCCTCCAAAGCAGCAAAGACCTCGGAGGACCGCACCGGCTTCATGATGAAGTCGTTGGCCCCAGACTCGATCACCTCGCGGCCGATGGTTCCAATGACCGAAGCGGACACCGCCACAATCGGCAGGTCGACACAGTCGGGGCGCTGTCGGAGAGCAGCGATGAGCGCCCATCCGTCCATCTCGCGCATGCGCAGATCGGTCAACACCAGCGAAGGCGGCCACACGTCCACCACGGCAAGCGCCTCGCGACCATTGCCGGCCTCGCGCACCTCGATGCCCACACTGCACAGCAAGTCCGACAAGAATCGACGGTTGTCTGCGAGGTCGTCCACCACCAGTACACACACCGGAGGATGCCCCTGAGTGAGTCCCACGATGACACGCTCCTGGGGCGACTTTAGGACGCGACCGGTCTGAGCAAAAGCCACCGGCACGGTCAGCTCGAAGGTGGAGCCGACGCCCAGTTCGCTGCGAACCGTGATGTTTCCCCCCATCAGCACGGCATACTCAAGGCTGATGGACAGTCCGAGCCCGGTGCCGGACTTGGCAGCCCCCGCCGAGGTCTGGGCGAACTTCTCAAACACCCGGACGAGGTCTCCTTCGGCAATGCCGGGCCCGGTGTCGGTGACCGTGAGCGTGAGCATCGCGCCCTTGGGGTGGTCCTCGGCGATGGCCCACAGCACCACGCCACCGTGGTCGGTGAACTTCACCGCGTTGCCGAGCAAGTTGGCCAGGATCTGGCGGAGCTTCAGCTCGTCGGCATGCACGAACTGAGGCAGGCCCACTGCTTCGCGCCGACTCACTTCGATGCCCTTGGAGGAGGCGGTGCCCCTGAACATGCTGATGATGTCGTCAAGGAGGCCATGGAGGTCGAAGTCACCCGGACGCAGCTCGGCCTGCCCGGCTTCGATCTTGGACATCTCCAAGATGGAGTTGATGAGCAACAGGAGGTGAGAGCCCGCGCGCTCGATGAGCTTGACTCGCTCTCGGGCCAACGACGTGAGGGTGGTGTCGCGGCGAAGCAGCTGTGCAAAGCCGAGCACGGCGTTGAGAGGAGTGCGAATCTCGTGGGACATGCTGGCGAGGAACACGGACTTGGCGAGGTTGGCCTCTTCTGCGAGGCGGCGAGCGGACTCGACACGGGCATCCGCGGCGAGCTGCTCTGTCATGTCGCGGACGACACCTGAGAAGAGCCGAGTGTCTTCGAGACGCACTTCAGCGACGGCAATCTCGATGGGGAACTCGCTGCCGTCCTTGCGCCGCCCGTGGACCCGCCGCACCCGCCGACTGGCCGACGTCTGCTCGTCGGACAAGTATCTCTGAACCGCCTCGTGGTGGCGCTCTACGTAGCGTCGAGGCATCACGACATCGATCGCCTGACCCAGAACCTCGTCCGGCAAGTAGCCAAACATTTCGGAGGCCACCGCCGAAAAGCCCTCGATGATGCCCTTCTCGTCCATGGTGATGACGCCATCGGCGAGGTTGTCAAGGAGTGCGGCGGTTTGCTTCTTCGCGCGCTCCAGGGCGAGAGTGCGCTCGCGGACCAAGTCCTCAAGGTCTTCTTTGTGCTTGCGTAGCTCTCCAACGAGGCGCGAGTTCTCCAGCGAGATGGCCGCCTGGCTCGACAAGATGTGGATAAGCTCCACACGCGACTCGGTGAAGATATCGGGAGCAAGGCTGTTTTCGAGGTAGACGATTCCAGTAACTTCGCCCTGGCGCACCAGCGGCAGACCGAGCACAGAGCGACCACCCGAGGCCTGCAGGTGGGGGTCGTCTTGAAAGCGCGCGTCGCGCCGAGCATCCGAGATGATGACAACATCTCGGGAGCGACGGACCAGCGACACCACGCGCGTGGACGAAACGCCGGCCTCCAGCGGACGGTCATGGTGCTGGACTTGAACGGCTTCGTCGGCCGTCGCGGAAGCCTGCTCCCGAAGCCCAGTAGAGGCGGAAATAAGCAGAGAGCCCCGGGTGGCACCAGTGTTCTCAAGAAGCAGCTGCATCAGGGTGGCGATGATGCGCTCGGGGTCGGTCTCAGCTGACAGCGCCTGCGAGGCCCGCACCACGCTCATCAGCTCAAGGTCGCTGCTGGGGGCGGAGGTGGTTCGCAACGTGGACGGGCCGCTCTCCGCAATGGAGGTGCCCTCATACAAGGTGAGCTGACGGGGGAGTCGAGTGTCGAGGCGCCGCACCATGAGGTTCGCTCCAAGCCCATGCCAGACCGCGCGCGCGGCCCGGAAGTAGCCCAGAGACACGGTGAGACGAGCGGCGTCCGCATGGAACTGCCCAGCAAGCTCATTGGCCAGCGCCTCCTCCAGCCCGAGCCGTACCTGACCGGCCCCACGAATCGCCTGGTCGTAGCCGTCCATCGCGCCGAGCACATCGCCGGTGTGACGGGCCAGCTCCGCCTCAAGGAGGTTGATCCGGGGCAGGTGGTCCCCGGCGGACTGTCGCGCGAGCTGGCGCAGCTGGGCGACCGTGGCTTCGATCACCCCGACGTCGTGACGACTCAGATTGGCCTGACGCAACAAGGAGAGCGACTGATAGAAGCCCACCAGCGGTCCCAAGGCAAGCCCGTTGAGCGACCCGAGCCGCTTCGACACCCAGCGGAAGTCGACTGCGGCGGTGCCGATCTCGCCGCAGAGCAGATCTCCCACCCCACGAAGGATGCGGAGCAGAGCGGCCATAGCGACGTTGCCATGGGCGTCGAGCTCCGCAAGATCAGCATCTATATCGCCAACGTTGCCGATCTCATCGGCGGTGTTCCCGCGAATCCGCTCCACCCAACCACCCATGGCCCGGACCGCCGCGAGGGCAGACAGATCCCCCAGCCGACGCACGAGGGTGATGGCCCAGGCCACATCTGCAGCGAGACGCTGGAGGTGGGCGCCTGACAAACCACGGAGGATCAATCCGATTGAGACGGTGTGAGCCACATAAGGAGGGTCGCCCGCAGCCAAGACCCCGTCGACCGACGACCACACCATGGTGGCAGTCTCTCTCAAGGGACGACCGCGCCAGCCACCTGTGGTTTGAAACACGAGCCGTGCCCGCGCGTGTCGAGACCGCATCCCGTCCCGTACCGACAGCTTGATGGCTGACGCGCCAAGGCCTTGGCCCGACAAGGTGTGCCCCATCGAGATCAGAGCCGCGCTCCAGCACGCGACCAGAAACGGTCCGGCAGGCGGCATGCCATGCTGCATTATCCGCAGAAGCAGCGGACCCAACAGCTCCGGTACCGCCCTGGGACGCAGCTGAGACAAGGGCAAGATTACGGCATCGGCAAGGCGGGCGATGCAGAGCTCAGTGGGGTCCGTCATGGCCGGCAGGGCCTCCACCGCGCTCGGCGTGAAGTCGCGCAGACGCCACCGTAAGACCGCCTTCGAGAGCCAGGAAGTCCACCACGAGCGGTCCGGGACTACTGTCATACCCAGCTCGGTCAGCGCCCCACGGCCAACCTCCACCGCTTCGACCAGCTTCCCCCGGCTTGCTAGGCTCTCGATCTGGGCCACGTAGCGGTCCACCCGCAGCAGCGGGTCGGCACAGTGAGCGTCAATGGAGCGCCCGAGCCGGTCAACGGTGTCGTAGTCGAGGGCGAGCAAAGCGGCCTGCCCAGACCCATTGTGGAGGTCGAGCGTAAGCTGAGGATATTCCGTCCAGCCATTCGTTGGCAGAAACCGCAGTCCGGCCGCGAAGTACTGGGCCGACACTTTGTGGGCGTTGGACTGAAGGGCCAGGCGTCCGGCGCGGAGGTTGAGCTCGGAGAAGCGCAGACGCTCGGTTTCGTCGGTAATGGCTGCCTCAGCGACGTTGACGCGGTCCACTACCGAAAACAGCCGCTCGCCCCAAACCCCCGACGATGCCTGGATGAGTGACCGAGCAATCTGCACCTGCACCGCAGCGTGCTCTTCGGGCGGAATCAGCGCCAGGGCGGCTTCCTGCACCCGGTTGTGGGCGAACTGGAAGCGACCGTCCCACGGCGATGGCAGCAACAAGCCCTCGCCCACCAATCGAAGGGCTGCGAGGGTCATCGCTCCGGAACCACAGACCGAGCCCACCGGCAAGCCCGCGAGGTCCTCGAGCGCGAACTCGCCGCCCAGACAGGCGCCGTAGCGGAGGATTTCCTTGTCGAGTACCTGGAGGTCGCGGATGCGCTCGACCAACAGCTCCACGACGTTGTCGGAGATCTTTGTGACCTCGATGCCCTCGACGTCCCACACCCACTCGCGGGCACGATCGTCGTAGCGAACCAGCTGGTCTCGCATGAGGCGATCCAGCAGTTCACTCACGAAGTAGGGGTTGCCCGCAGTCTTCTGGTGGACCACCCGGGCAAGGCCCTCACACTCGTTACAACCGATGGCCTCGCGAAGCAGCTCCTCGACGCCCGATAAAGTGAGCGGCTCCAGCTCGTGGGAACGGCTGAGACAGCCTCGAACGGAGGCAATCGCTCGAATGAACGCATCGGCGGGACGCCGGCTGACACCACTGCGCTGGGCCACCACAAAGAAGACATTTTCAGGACGGGCGTTCTCCAACACCTCCAGCAAGAGGCTCATGGTGTTGAAGTCGGCCCACTGCGCATCGTCGAGGAACAGGGTGAGGGGCCGGGAGCGCGAGGGCGCGACCGCCAGCAAGCGACCCAGCAGCAGCCGCTCACGCTGCGCGTGTTCCTTGGGGTCCAGCTCTCTGGGCACCGGCTGGCTGCCCATCGCCAGCTCCAGATCGGGCACCACATGGGACAGCGCACCCGCCTCGGGACCCAGCGCTTTCTGGAGCCGCTTCCGCCACACTCCCCGCACCCCCGCCGGCAGCGATGCCACCATCTGGCACCACGCGGTCAGCGCGCGACCGAGTGCGGCGAAGGGCGTGCCCCGCTGCGATTGCTCGAAGCGTCCTTCGACGAACACACCGCCGGCGACGCGCACCTCTTGAGCGAACGCCTCCACCAGCACAGTCTTCCCAACCCCAGCGGGGCCACGAAGGAACAAGATCGCCCGGCCGTCGGCCTGCACCTGGGCGAACATCCCGCCCATCATGTCGAGCTCCGCCTTGCGACCCACCAAGCGGCCGGTTCCGGGCAAAGCTCCCCGAGACCGTCCCACCCCAACGGCGAGATCGATGCCGCTGAGAGTGCCGTGGGACTTGAGCCACTCCCGACAGTGGGCGAGGTCGGCCTCGATGGCATGGGCGGAGTCGTAGCGATCCTCGGGGTTCTTCTCCAGAAGCTTGTCGACGATGCGGCTGAGCACCTCGGGGACGCCGCTCCCCGCTAGCCGAAGCGGAGTGGGCCTCCGAGCGACATGGGCGTGGACCAGAGCCACGGGATCGTCGGTCTCGAAGGGCAGACGCCCTGCAAGCAGCTCGTAGAAGGTGACGCCCAATGAGTAGAGGTCGCTTCGGGGGTCCACAGGTCGGTTCATGCGGCCCGTTCGCTCGGGCGACATGTAGGCGAGACTCCCTTCTCGGCGTTGACCTGTGCTCACCGGCTGGACGTCTTTCCGAGCGCGGACCGCAATGCCCAGATCGATAATTTCCAGCCGTCTCTTGGCAATGTTGACCACGATGTTGGACGGGCTGATGTCGTTGTGGATGCACCCCGCGCCATGCAGCCCGCCGAGCGCGCGACAGATGCGCTCGGCGTAGTCGAAGAAGACCGGCACAGAAAGGGCCCGCCCCATGCTCAGACGCCGCAGCGACACGCCGCCGATGTCTCGCATGAGCAGTGCCAAGCCAGAGTCGTGGGCCACGAGCCCAAGAGTACGAGTCACCCCGTCGACGTGCAGCGAAGCCATCAGGGCATGCTCGGCCCGGAAGCGCTCGATTTCCCGGGGGTTCGCGGACTCGTCTTTGAGAACCTTGGCGATGATGGGCCGCCCATCATTGAGCACACCCCGAAACACGTCGGAGAAACGTCCCACGTGGATCCGCTCGGTCAGCTCGTATGACAGCGACATGCCCGCTCAGCTCCCGCTGTCCTTGTCGAGGTGGAGGCCCGCTCCCGCTAGACAGGTCGACCCTCAACGGCAGCACACAGGACGCGTTGAAGTCCATCCCGTGACAATTGCGTTGACGAGCCTTCCCGTAGCCTCCTGGCTAGGCACTCGACAGGTTCAAACTTGTGCTCATCAAGACGGGCGTGCAGCGGCCGAGAGACCGACCGCTGCTAGCATACCTGATCCGCCTTAGCCGTTGCGACGGCGCACCACGTCGTCCTGGATGAGCAGTGCCATCACCTCAGCTTCGACATGCAGCCGCTCGAAGCGCTGCACGCGACGACCGTTTCGGGTCTCTTGACGCGGCGTACCCCAGCCGTTGCGCAGAGCCTCCTCGCGGAGCTTGAGGTCGCGGTCATCGGCGACAGCGGTCTGGTGCTCGGTGATGCCCGACGCGAGCTTGTTGGGGTCGAAGTCGACATCCTTGTCGCGAAGGTAGTCGTGCCAGGTCTCGTCGGTGATGTCGTAGAACTTGCCATCGTCGGCGAGAATCGCCCATTCGCCATTGTCTTGGAGGGCAAACACCCCGGCGTGAGCGTCGGTCGAGGCGTCGGCGTGCTCCAAGTCCCAGTCCATCGCATCTTCGGTCATGCCGGCCTTGTCTCCGACCCCGTAGTGGTAGCGCTCCACACCGTTGAGGATGTCGACACCAACCGTGTAGAACACGCCGGGACTCGTCTCTTTGGTGTCGAGACACAGCTTGGTGCCGTCGGGAAGGATGAAGGTGGAGTCGTTGCCGAAGTGCCAGTTGTCCCCACCGCCACGCTCGTTGACGTGGGGGTCTCCCCAGATGCGGGTCTCCTGGTTGCCCTTGTCATCGAAGACGATGACCTCGCTGCCCTTCATCTCGATGGTGTAGCCCAGAGGGGTGATCACCACGGCGCTGTCGGAGTGCTTGAGGAAGGGCGCACGCCACTTGGGCTCCATCAGGAAGCCACCGCGCTCGGCAGCGATGCCACCCTGGGCCTGCTGAACCGCGGGCGCGGGCGCGTAGTACTCCGCCTCAATGCTCTGGTAGACGTCGTGATGGACGAACATCTCCTGGCCCCACAGAACCAAGTCGGAGTTGTAGGCGTGGGCCACTTTCCAGGCCTCTTCGTCCATGTGGACGTTGTACCAACCCATCGTGACCTTGAGCTCATCGTCGATGAGAGCGCTGGCCCGGGCCTCGTTGTCCGCAACGTTGGAGACGTTCATCTCCCGGTCGATGCCCGGCAAGTAGTTGGGCTCACCGCGCTCGAAGATGCGCAGAGCTTCAGGCATGTACCGGAGCGGGTCGACCACCTGACCGGTCTGGGCGTCGACCTCGACCTCTTGCATAGCGAACCAAGCGTGGGTCTCTTTTTCGTGGACATGGGATGCTGCCGTGACTTGTCCACCGCCGTTGTTGCCCTGCTGGCGCGCCTTGAGGTCGGCGTCACCCGCGACTGCACGCTGACGGTCGGTGATGCCACTCGCCGCAGCACCATGGTCGATGTCGCGGTCGCTCTGGTAGGCCGCCCAGCTCTCGTTGTTGATGTCGTAGAAGCCGCCATCCTTGCCCTGGACAGCCCACTGGTTGTTGTCCTGCAGGGCAAAGATGCCCGCCGAGCCGTCCTCAGAGCGGTCGGCATGCTCAAGGTCCCACTCGGCGGCGTCCTGGGTCATTCCCCCGTCGCCACCCTTGCCATGGTGGAAGCGCTGGTTGCCCGCCACCACATCGACGCCGACGACGTACCACTCACCGGCGCTGTTGGGCTCAGTGTCGCAGCAGATCTTGGTGCCGTCGGGGAGGATGAAGGTGGAGTCTTCGCCGAAGTGCCACTGAGCGCTCTTCGAGCCGTTTTCGTTGACGTGGGGGTCTCCCCAGATCTTGGTGATCTCTTTCCCCGAGTCGTCGTAGACGATGACGGTGGGGGCGCTCATCTCGATGGTGTAGTTGCCATCGGTCATCACGATGTCGGAGCCGGAGATCTGCGCGAAGGGGGGCCTCCACTGGGTCTCGATGAGGCCGCCGCGCCGCGTGGGGAGATCGACGAGGGGACCGGTCGCGGGACCCCACAGCTCTTCGGAGATGGACTCTTCGATCCGTCGGTGGATGAAGACGTGCTGGCCGATGATGGCGGCATCGCAGTTGTAGGTAGACGCGACTCGCCAAGCCTCACGGTCGAGGTGAATGGCGTAGCTGCTGCCGATGGTCATCCCGAGCTCGGGCGCCAGAAGCTCCGACACGCGATCGGTGTCAGCACACGCCTCGCTGCCTTCGATGTCGGTGCCCACGCCCGACCAGTCCTGGATGGGACCGGTGTCGTTGACTTCCAGCGCATCGGGGAGCGAGCCATCTGCTGCGATGGACTGGGGCACGGGCCGGGCCGGTCCCCCGACTGCCACCGCAGCGGCCTCGGTCTCTTCGAGGCGATGCCCGATGTCACCCCAGATGGCGCCTTGCTCGGTGACACCGCCCATCACCGAAGTCTCTTCGGTGCGCGAGGTCTCCGCCATCAAAGTGAGGAGCGCCTGATCGTCGTTGCCAAGCGCCTCAAGCAGCGAGGTGTCGCCGTTTTGGGCGAGCCGAATCGCATCGAGCAGGCTGGCATTACCGCCGGGGCCGCCTCCGAGCATCCGGTTTGCGCCTTGGGTGGCTTGGCGAGCTTGGCTCTGCTGCGGAAGGAGTGCCTTCATGGTCGGCTCCTCGGAAGATTGGGGACACACACTGTGTCGAAACAGCTGTGCCGAAGCACTGGAGTCCCAGCGCTCGTTGAACGCTGTGAACGCTGTGAACGCTGTGAACGCTGTGAACGCTACGGGCCCACACACCCCATTTTGTACCGGACCGCACCACTCGAGGGCGATGTCACTCTGACGACATCAGCCGCCGCGCTGGACGCCCGGCGCTCAATCCCTGAACTACAGCAGCTGGTCGGCCATCCACGCCATCGCCAGAAGCACCGTGACCAACGCCGTCACAACGATCACTTGCCGAGCTGCCTGCGGTCTCGCCTGGCGCAATCCAAGCCACACCGCGAGCCCCAGAAACGGGGTCAGCAGCACCGATGCCAACCCGAGGCCCACCAGCGCTATCGGCGCCAACCGACGGTCGTCTTCAGGCGGCGCACCCACCGCGCCCATCGCGCGTCGAGCATCGTCTCGCAGAGCACGCGGAGGATCGGGCACGTCACCGGCCCGGATGCGCCGCGCGACTTCGTCCAGTTCCTCGACATCGAGGTGGTGACCACTCAGCAGCCAGGCCACCGCCCGCGCCTCCCGGGTGGGCACCACCGCGCAGGCCTTGCAGGGCACAAAGGGGCCTTTCTTGGCACTGCCACAGCGATGGCAGACGGCCAAGACGGCGGGCGTGGGTCTCACGGACGACGCTCGCCCCAGGGTCGTCCTCCGCCGAGGGCAGCCGCGGGCGTGTCGACCTCCGCAGCCACCTCGAGCTCGCCGTCGCGCGTCACGCAGAACACCTGCTCTAGCGGCGAGGCATTGCCCTCAACCGCAGCGCGGAGCAGATCGGCGGACGCGCCTGGCTCCGCCCACACGATGTCCGCCCCACTGAGGTGGATGGCCGCCGCAAGCTGGGCCCGACGCTGCCCACAGTGACCGAGGCGGCGCAGTGGGAGGTCGTCCGCGAGCAGTATGGGCCGGTCATTCACCCCACGGGCGGCCCTCAAGAAGGGGCCATCGGCTCCCATCGACTGTTGCCAGCGCTGGTACTGGTCGTGGCGCCCGCGTGAGGTCGCGCAGGCCAAGAGATCCGCAGCATGGGAATCGGCGGCCTCATAGCGGTGGAACCGGTCTCGAAGCCCTCTCAGAAAGCGACCGAGCCACGACGGCCGCTCCGAGCCGTGGACCTGAAAAGGCTGCTCCCCCACAGACACGCCCTGGAGCGTAATGGCGAGCGCATCGTGGGACGATGTGAACAAGGCCCCCACGCGGAGTGTGACGGTGGGACGGGCCGCCAGAGCGGTGACCACCCGAGGCTCTCGCACTGCGAGCTCACGAAGCTGACCGAACAGGGGCGGATCCAGGGCAAGCTCGAGCTCGACCTTGAGCGCCCGCTGTGCCGCGGGGTCGACAAGAGCCCGCGCCGCATCAGGGTCCTGGAACTGGACAGAGTCGGGCAGCTCATCCCCTTCGCGGGGCAGCACCGCATCGGAAGCGATGAGTCCCCAGCGACGGCAAAGCTGCTCCAGAGCGCTCCAAGACAGAGCTGCAAAGCCAAGCTCAATGGCATCCCCGAGAGCTGTCACCGCGGGCGAGGGCCCCGCCAACGACATCACTCGCTGCAGATCGTGGCAGTTGTAGCGTGGCAGATCGCGATGGCCGCGAACGCCGATGGACACGATGTACATGCAATCTCCAACCGGCCTTGACTATCCCCTAACCTAACCCCGCTGGGCGGGGCTCACGGCAGCTTCGGCGGGTTGTCGGGGCATTGATGCAAACCGGTCGTCCGAAGCCCCAATGGTGTCCGAGGCCACGCCTGTCCGGCGAGTCGTCGCATCGCTCGAAGTCCGCCATCAAAGCGCTTGGTGCTCGACCGGTCTCTGAGTACATCAGCGGGCTATGTTCCCCCCATGCTCGCACTCGCTTCGTTGATGCTCGCCGCCGTTGCGGCCCCGTCCGTCCAAAGCTCGACCACACGGGGCTTTGTGGGGATCGACTGGCTGCCCCTCGGACCTGCCGAGCTCGCCTGGATCGATCAGGGCCGGCTGTCGGGAACCGGCGCCGCGGAGACCGACGGAAACCTCCAGGCGACTCTCCGACTCCACGGGGGCCCCACCTGGGGGCGACACGCCGCGCTGTTCGGCCTGTCCACTTGGCGAGAGACCACCACCGTATGGGGCTCGAATCCCGAAGACGGCTCCGACCTCATCACCACCGTGCGACGCGGCGCGGTTCGCCCATCGGCGACCTACCGCTGGTGGGCCTCCCATCTCGCCACCGACCGGCCGCTACCGTTTGTGGATGTAGGCGTCTACGGCGTCATTCCCACAGTGAAGTACAGCTCGGAGAGCTGGAACGGCGCAGAACAGGATGAGTGGGACCGCATCCAAGGAGACGACCGCACCCGCATCGCTGGCTTCGGCTTGTCGGCGGGAGGCGGGGTGGAGGTGCGCTGGGACAACGGTCTGAGCCTCGGCGCGCGGCAGAGCTTCGTCGCGCATCGAGGCCAGGACGTGTCCGACGACCAGAGCCGCATCAGCGTGCTGTTGCAGACCGAGACCGCCCTCACCTTGGGCTTTGTCCTCGGCCGACCGTAACCCAAGCAGCACCTACAGACCGGCCAGCCAGTCCTCCACAGGACCGAAGCCGTCCCATGGATCGCTGCGCCGGAGGCGACGCAGCGCCGCGATGCCACCTGCGACCGCCGCTCGAGTGTGGTCCCGCACCTGTCGGGCAGCGGCATCTTCGTCGATGCCCGACAGATCGCGCGTCGCGATGGGTGGCAGGAACCGGAAGTAGAGCTTGCGCGGCGTGGGTACCAAGTGGCCAGGCACAGGCACCAGGTAGTCGTCTTTGACGCCCAGTCTGGACAACACGCTGCCCAGACGGCTCTCCTTCAGCTCGTCGCGATCCATCGCGAGGCGGTAGACATCGTCGGCCCCGATGGCGGCAAAAGGCACGATGGTGACGCCGTGTCGGATCGCCATCCGAGCGAATCCAAGGCGCTCGCCCCAGATGAGCGAGTAGCGCTCCTCGCGCCCCTTGAAGGACTCGCGAGCACCGCCCGGAAAGACCAGCACACACTGCCGCTGTCGGAAGGCCTCGGCGCAGTTTTCACGGGTGCCGTCGACCACGCCGGACTCCCGCATGATGCGGCCCCAGACCGGAATCTTGAAGTGGGCATGGTCGCCGAGCGAGCGGAGCTTGATGCCGCGCCGGCGCCACAAGGCCACCATGAGGTGAGGGATATCGACGATGCCATAGAGCGTGTGGTTGCCGACAAACAGCAGCGGTCGATCATTGGGAACAACGTTCCATCCGTCAATCTGGGGACGAAACCATGCCTTCGCGGGCACCAACAACGCCTCGATTGCAGCCATCGCGGCGTCGCTGGGCGGGGGCGGCAGCTCCACATCGGAACCTGGGGATGATGGGGATGATGGGGACTCAGACACCCGACCTCCATTGGCCCCCTTCATAAGCCATTGGCCAGAAGCAGCTAGGCACCCACCTGCGGTGCATTTCTGGGTCCAACCTCGACCACCCGGAGGTCAACATCTTTGGACCGAGCTTCGCTGTAGCCAGAGGCCTGTGGGCGGACTACGGCCCACCTGCCGAGCCCACCAGCTCGCGCTCTTTGAGTCATCTGAGTTCACGAAAGTGAAACATGTGAAGGTATCCGCCCTCGTCGTTCCCCCTGGGACTGCGGCCAAGGAGGATGAAACTGGGAAGCCGGCCGAAGACTTCGTTCTTCGGGTGTACGCCCACCGAGCTCTCCAAGTAGAGACC
>Ga0315322_10001498_pt1 | contig 18099 bp, 12 predicted proteins | sample M110021515metaG_FD_203461 | JGI IMG/M metagenome (GOLD analysis project Ga0315322, IMG submission 203461) | Ammonia-oxidizing marine archaeal communities from Monterey Bay, California, United States - M1 100m 21515 | ecosystem: Environmental > Aquatic > Marine > Intertidal zone | place: USA...
TCTTTCTGTTTTTTTCGCTCACCCAAGTATCAGCTGAACCCTTATTAAAACCAGGCGACCGCGTTACATTTCTTGGCGGGACATTCGTCGAGCGGATGCAAATACATGGACACTTTGAAGCTGAAATTCGAAGTCGCCTAGAGGGGGACATTCGATTCCGGAATCTCGGCTGGGCTGGAGATACCGTTCGCGGCGAAAGCCGTGCAGTTTTCGGAACGGTCGAGAATGGAATGGAGAGGTTGCTTCGCGACATGGCTCTCACCAATCCGACGGTGATAATTATTTGTTATGGTGGAAACGAGGCACACAACGGAGTCGCTGGAATAAAACAGTTCAAAAATAACCTCGAGACTTTAACCAATAATCTGGATAGATTTTCAACAAGATATATTTTTGTCGGACCACGGCCTTACGAGAATCTTGGCCCGCCATTGCCTGCTCCCAACGCCTATAACACGAAGCTACGACATTACAGTAACGCTATCGAAGAACACGCTGCCGAAAAAGATTCTCCTTTTATCAATTTAGCGGCCCTCAAGCCTCATGCGACCAATGACTTAATGACTAATCGTGACAGGCAGGGTCTCTGGATCCTCACAAACGCCGAAGGGCTTACTAGCAATGGAGTCCACCTCACATCGACAGGTTATAGGCAATTGGCTTCTTCCTTCGCCGACGCTTTGAAGCTTCCACTCAAGAAAATCAGGCTCACGACCGATGGAACTTCGACCGGTGTTTCTGGGGTCACCGTAGATCGAGTCAATCAGACATTCACGATTAGGGCCACTTCGAACCAAATGCCACTGCCCGGACTCACGCAATCCGGCAAATCCGCGCGTCAGTCAGCGATTCTTGCGATCCCTGACCTACCGAGCAAACGATACCTGCTTACTTCCGCTGGGATTAACCTGGGGATCTATAGTCGGGATGATTTAGCCCAGGGTGTGAAGATACATCTCCCGGTTGATGCGAGGCAAATTACCGAATTGCATGACGCTATCATCACTAAAAACATGATGTTTTTCCATCGCCATCGTCCCCAAAACGAAACGTACCTATTCCTGTTTAGGAAGCACGAACAGGGGAATAACGCTGCGGAAGTTCCGAAATTTGACGCAATAGTTGATGATTACGATCGTAGGGTCTATGAACTTTCCAGGCCCCAACCGTTCACTATTTCCATCAAGCCAGCCAAATAATCACCTAAGTAGGATAGCCCCCCATAATGTCGAAAATAAATCCGGCACTTACTACACTGTTCGCGGTAATCTATTTTTCTCTTATCGATACTGCCGTTGGCCAGCGAAACTTAAAGGATATTCCAAATCCGGATCCGGATTTAGAAAAGGCTACGTTTATTATCCCTGACGGTTTTGAAGTAAATCTCTATGCATCAGATCCCCAGTTGGCCAAACCAATCCATATGAATTTCGACTCCCACGGACAATTATGGGTGGCCTCCAGTGAGGTCTATCCTCAAATCAAGCCAGGGCTACCTGCTACCGATAAAATCATCGTCCTCAAAGACACTACCGGAGACGGGCAAGCCGACCAACGATCCGTCTTCATCGACAATTTACTGATACCTACCGGTGTTGTACCTGGTGACGGAGGTGTTTATGTCGCGAACAGCACTGATTTGGTTCATTACAGCGACTCAAACGGTGACGGGGTAGCTGATCGGACCCGGACTATACTCTCCGGCTTCGGAACGGAGGATACCCACCATCTCTTACATACTCTTCGTTGGGGACCTGATGGCGCTTTGTATATGAACCAATCAATCTACATCCACAGTCACGTCGAAACCCCAGCCGGCGTAAAACGCCTTTTAGGCGGCGGAATTTGGCGTTTTCGGCCGGAATCCATGGAGTTAGAAGTTTACTGTCGTGGCTTTGTTAATCCGTGGGGCCATCATTTTGACTATTGGGGGAATTCGTTTGCAACAGACGGAGCCTTCGTAGAAGGTATTAATTATGTTTTTCCCGGCGCCGTTTTTCGAGCCGCCCCTAATGAACCCAGATTCCTAGCGGGCCTTAATCCCGGAAGTCCAAAACATTGCGGCCTTGAGATTCTCAGTGGCAGGCATCTCCCAAAAGACTGGCGTGGAACGATGGTGACGAATGATTTTCGAGGAAATCGCGTCTGTCGTTTTGAAGTCACGGAAAATGGAGCAGGATTTTCGAGTAATCAGGTAACCGAGGTTATCAAATCCAGTCACGTCGCTTTTCGACCGATTGACGTCAAAATGGGACCGGATGGCGCTATCTACGTCGCTGATTGGTACAACCCTATCATCCAGCACGGTGAAGTAGATTTCCGAGACGACAGACGTGATCATGTTCATGGCCGCATCTGGAGAATCACTGCTAAGAATCGCCCCCTGCTCGAAAATCCAAACTTCGAGCAACTGTCCGTGGTGGAACTCGTCAAGCTGCTGGAGGTACCAGAGAATTGGGTCCGTCTTCATGCCAAACTTGAACTTAAAACGCGAAAAACAAGTGAAGTCGTGGCAGCAGTCCGTCATTGGATCCACGATCAAGACAAGACATCAACTCGCTATACCCATAATCTACTGGAAGGTATGTGGGCACTCCAAAATGTCATGCATTTTGACCCCGATATGATTGAGTCACTACTCTCCAGTTCCGACCCTAGAGTTCGTGCGGCGGCGATGAGACTATCTAGCGTACGTAGGGACAGATTACCTGATCATAAAAGCTATTACTTGCACGGCGTCAAAGACGAAAACCCTCGCGTCCGTTTGGAGGCTGTCCGCGCACTGTCAGAGAATGCCGACCTCCAATCGATTGCTGCCTTAACGACTGTCCTTGAACAACCCCTAGATCGGTTTCTGGATTTCGCAACATGGCGCGCTCTTAGAGACACTAAAGCGACTTGGCTACCAAAGGTACAATCTGGCGAATTCACTTTTGGTCGGAATTCATCACACCTTCTATTCGCGTTAAAGTCAATTGATAGTTCCAACGTAGGGCAGACCTTATCCACAATTCTTACCGAAAACAAAGCGGCGCAAGCTTCAAGCTTTGACATCGCAATCGCCATTGGTCAATATGGCGACGCTTCTGCCGTCCAGACCGCCCTGCTTTGGTTAATCGACAAGGGAACATTAATTGACCCGGAACTATCAAAATTCGCCACACTCGAGATAATTACCAACTCGTCTAGTCGAAAACTCGTTCCCGCAGACGCGTCTGAGATCGCTCAGTCGTACGTGGAAATGAAATGGGATCTGCAGCTTTTGCGAGCAACTGCAGCCTGGCAGCTAAAAACACACTACGCCTATGTGTATACTTCGGCGGCCAAACCCTCAGACCTTCGCGTCGAGGCGATCTTTGCTCTTGGCGTTATTAAAGGCGAAGCGTCCCTCGCTTTGCTCAGTGAGTTAGTTACGGACGACGACTCCACACTGCGGTCTGCAGGTCTTAACGCGTTATCGAAAATCTCTCTTAAAAAATCCGTCGAAGCCCAACTCGCGGACTTATCTCGAGACGATACCGTGGCTACGGCTACCTTGCCGACTTTACTCTCCTCACAGAAGGGGCGGGACATCTTATTAGCTTCTTTAGCTTCGGCACAGCTACCTGCAGACAACGCTAAGTTGGCTGTATCTATTACTCGTTCCACAGGTAGTGAATTGCCAGCTATCATAAATGCATTTCGTAAAGCCGGCAATGTCTCCGCGGCCGGATGGGTATTAACGGCTGATCTAAAGGACGCGTTGGTTGAGGAGGTAAGTAAGATAGGGGACCCCCACTTGGGGCAAGATATTTACCGCAGAGAAAGCTTGCAATGCATGCTATGCCACGGTATCGGTGGTTCTGGAGGTAAGGTAGGCCCCGATCTTATCAGTATTGGCGCAAGTGCTCCAACCGACTACCTGATTGAAAGCCTCTTAGCACCTAATAACAAAATCAAAGAAAACTTCCACGCGGTACAAATTCTCGATGTGAACGGGCGGATTACAAGCGGAATCATTATTCAATCAGACGACTCAGAAATACACCTACGCACAGCGAAGGACGAGATCGTATCAATTCTCAAAGCTGACATTGAGCTTCAGAAAGAAAGTCGTTCTCTCATGCCAGATGGGACGGTCGATGAATTGACGCGCACGGAGCTTATTCATCTTGTGAGCTTCCTCTCACGGCTAGGAAAAGTCGGTGAATTCGAAATAAGTAAAGAACGCTACGGCCGCACATGGGAAGTTTTGCAATTCTCTCCCTCGGCTCATCGACTACTCAACCGCACCGGAATTGATAGTGCATCGAAAGAGGCTGAGGAGTTTCAGTGGGAAAAACATTATGCCACGGTCCAAGGTACTGTACCTACGAAAGAACTACCCGCCATCGCGCCTCATACGGCAGACAATCTTTTCAGCTTCCTGAGGTCAAATATCGTGGTAACTCAACCAGGAAAGATCACCATCAAGATAAAGAACGCTGATGGAATCCTCATGTGGATTAACGGCAAGCCGACGCCATTAAACTCAGGAATAGCCACGATTAACCTCAGCAACGGTACACATCGTGTCGTGATTGGTGTCCAGCAATCGATCCGAAAGACAGAAGATATACGAATAAACGCCGTGCCAGATTTTGAAAGCCCGGTCCAATTTCAGTGGAATTAATATCCTATCCCTGCGCGGAGCATGATCGTCGTACCGGGATCAAAATTAGACAATGGGGAATCTCTAAACGAGACTTCCCGATCGAACACTAAGCCTGCCTCCAGATAACCGATACGTTCCCCAATACGCAATTGCTCTGGGAGACCGAATTCTAGCCCCGTGGTGATCCGAATATCATTAAGATCCGTTTGTGTCTTAATCCCGCTATCCTGACGCATGGTCCAGCTCCCACCGCCGATCTCACCGCCATAATACCACCAGACATCGTAGTTGCTGAACGAAGTTAGGTACTGCGAAATGCGAGGACGAGGGAAAAATAGCTCAATTCGTGCCTCGGAATGCGGTTGCCAAATCAAGCCTATAGCCGGCAGCATCTTCAGTTCAATTCGGTCGTAATAGTACAAACCACCGCGAAACGTCGTGTCCTCAGTTAGGCCAAGATTGAATAAGGCATGACCGGTCAGTCGAATACTGTCGCTACTGAAAGTATTAAAGTCCGAGTGCACACCCACTGATACGCCTGCGTTAACGTTAAAACGTTCTTGAGGATCCGATTGCCATTGCATTTCAAGGACCCCACTGTAGGCCTGATTGGGAAGCCCGACTGACCCTGCACCCTGAAGCAAATTCAGGCCAAAAGTCGGCGCAACGTATAAAGGCTGTTCCGTCTTGAGGAAATTAGGAAAAGCAAATACAACAGAGAAATCAAATTCTTGCATAGAAAGATCTTGTGGCCCGTTACCATCATTGATCCAGCCGTATTGCATTCGAGGTGTCTCAGCGAATCGCAATAAATCACTGAAACGATTCGTCGAGCTGCCACCAAAAAGACTGCTCGAAAGCGAGCCGCCAGGTGGGTCTTTTGGTGCCGTATAGGGCTGCCCAAACCACGGTTTATCGGGGGGGGTGCCCACCGCGTTCCCACCAAACTCTGGTGGGTTTGGCGCTCCCGTATTGCCATAAGGATCAAAACCAGGTTCTCCGAGCCCACTCTCATCTTGAAATGATACCAAGCTCAGGGGATCACCACCGTCTACCCACTCAATCTTCCGTTGGGCATGCAAAGGTTGATGCCAAAAGGCAAGGAGAACGACAGAGAAAACGCAGCGAAATAGCTGTGCACCTACCTGTTTACTATTAGATTTTGTAGATATGAAACAGAACATCCCCAATAATTAGCTTATCTTTAGCCATGCCGTCAACGGCAACCTAAATGATTTGTGAAAATAGGCAAGGTGCGAAATAGCTAACGACTGTTTGAATTATTATGATTCTTCAGGTTGTGATGCGACGAAAGAATTAATAGTTAATTCGGTTGCTTGTTCGCAGTGCAAGGTAGATGCCATGAAATCCATCGTCACCATAACGATTTTATTTTCCATCTTTACGATGCCAATGCTCGCTCAGGAGGGTATAAATCCGCGTGCATACTACCCTTCTTCAAGAGCCATTAACTATCCTTTCCTAGCGAGTAATGCCAACGCATCACAGTCAGGTTCAGTGTCAATGGTTGGCAACTCCGTAATAACAAGTGGCGATTGTTGCCAACCGCTATTGCCGACAATTGCTCAAGGAATTCGGGACACTTTTAATGCATTATTACCATGCCGCGTTGTCCGACGCCAATCCGGTAATGGTTTGTTTTTTTCGGCCAGGTTTTATGAGTCTTCGTGCTGTGGTAATCAGTTTAGCTCTGGTGGTGTGATACTCGATTCTGGCGGTGAACCGACTCCAGCGAACGGTGGCACGATGCCTGAAGAGGTTAGCCCCGAAATAATCGAGGACGCCGTTCAGTTCCGACGGCTTCCCTCGGACAACTCACCAGCGTTGATTACGTCAGGAGCGCCGGCCATCCGGTCAGTATCGAGTCAAATCCGCGTACAAACCTTTGACCAACAACGTCAAGCTGCCAATAACAATTACCCCGCCAACCCGCTTCGCCCGTAACTTCAAGGTTTCCCGTAGGTAGCCTTGCGTAATTTCAAAACTGTACTATTATCAAGCCATAGGGGTTTGTGGCCGCTTGCAGCCTTTATCTGCTAAAGTGCCACCTACACAACTCACTGTGTAAGGTTTCTGCTGTTAGATGTTGCAGTTCGGTACAAACTCTCTACAAGAGCAACACTCTCAATCCTTTACAGCGGATGTAGTAGTCCTATGGCATTACAACATGGCCAAGAATACGGCGAATCAACCACGGCAATCCACGGCGGCGAAGATCACCAAAAGGCTTTAGACTCCATCACCGATCCGATCGTAATGGCTTCCACCTATACCTTTGCAAACACACAGGCCGTGATTGATTATATTGAAAACAAAGAACAACGTGGCGAATACGGCAGATACGGTAATCCCAACGAAGCCGTAGTAGAGCGTAAGCTTGCCGCCTTAGATGGCGGGGAAGATGCCGTGCTGTATTCAAGTGGCATGGCGGCAATCGTGGGTGTCATCATGGCCAAGTTAAATGCCGGAGATGAAGTAGTGTTTTTTGACGAGTGCTATCACCGAAGTCGGGAGTTCTGTTCAAAGCACATGTCGAGGTTTGGCGTTGTTACTCGCCAAGTGGAAGCCTGTAACTATGAAGCGATGGAAGCAGCCATTAACAAAAACACCAAGCTGCTAGTGAGTGAATCACCAACAAATCCTCATTTAAGTGTCGTGGATTTGGAAAGATTTGCTGCAATCGGCAAGCGAACAGGGGTGGAGACTTTAATAGACGCGACACTGGCCACTCCTTACAACGTCAAACCAATCAGTTACGGCGTCGACTACGTGTTACACTCCGCCACTAAATATCTCGCTGGTCACAATGACCTCCTCGCCGGAGTGATTATCGGTGGCAAAGAGCAACTGGCTGACATCCGGTATTTACGAGGGATCCTCGGCTCGATTAACTCCGCACACAACTGCTACTTGCTTCAACGCGGACTGAAGACGTTTGACGTTCGGATGGAACGCCACAATGCTAATGGAATGGCAATTGCTACCTTTTTGGAATCCCACCCTCGAGTCAGCAAGGTCTACTACCCTGGGCTAGCAAGTCATGCCTATCATGAGGTAGCGAAGAATCAAATGCGGGGCTACGGAGGCTTAATTACGTTCGAATTACGAGATGCCGACTGGCGTGCGACGGCGGATGTTGTGGACCGGTGTAGGTTACCTAAGATCGGTCCGTCACTGGGTGGGGTCGAGTCGTTAATCGAACAACCGTTAGTGATGAGCTATTACGAGCTTCCGGCAGACGAGAGAGCTGCCTATGGCATTAAAGACAACATGATACGCATGGCGATCGGTATCGAGGATACCAACGACTTAATCCAAGACCTCCATCAAGCGTTAGAGGGCTAATTAGATGAAATTTCGCACCAAGGCGATTCACATTGGGAATGAGCGTTGCAAAACTACGGGCGCTGTCGTACCGCCCATTCATTTGGCGTCGACTTATGTTCAGGACGAACCGGGAGTATGGGGGGAATATGACTATTCACGTAGCGGAAACCCAACACGGGACCGAATGGAGACGACCCTCGCCGCATTGGAGAATGGGACGGACGCCTTAGCGTTCTCGAGTGGAATGGCCGCAACCCATTGTGTGTCGATGCTGCTTAAGTCCGGAGACCATATTCTCGCTGGATCCGATATCTACGGCGGCACTTATCGATTACTACACAAGATATGCAATCGGAGTGACATTGACGTCTCACTTGTCGATGCTACAGATCCGGCTAAGTTATCCGAAGGGATCCAATCCAACACCAAGTTAATTTGGATCGAAAGTCCAGGCAATCCACTAATGTCCATCACCGATATAGCCGCCTGTGCTGCGATTGCCTCCAACGCCGGTATATTAATTGGCGTGGACAACACTTTCGCAACCCCCTCGCTAACACGCCCGCTGGACCTTGGCGTCGATATTGTCATGCATTCAGCGACCAAGTATTTAGGTGGCCATTCCGACGCTTTGGGAGGCGCTTTAGTAGTTAAGTCTAAGGAGTTATTTGACCAGCTTTATTTCATCCAGAATGCTACTGGCAATTGCATGAGTCCACTGGACTCTTTTCTCATTTCAAGGGGGATGAAAACGCTCGACCTGCGAGTCAAAGCTCAGTCAGAAAGTGCGTTAACCATAGCCAACTATCTTTCTGATGACCCCCGTATCAAGCGAGTACTATACCCAGGCTTACCTGATTTCGTCGGTTACGACATAGCCGCAAAGCAAATGCGTGGCGGGTTCGGCGGTATGCTCAGCTTCGAACTTCGCGGAGATTTTGCGAAGGCCAAACAAGTGGCGGGGAGCACCCAACTCTTCCAACTTGCTGTATCGCTTGGCGCAGTTGAGTCTCTAATTGAACAACCAGCCTCCATGTCACATGCCAGTTATGATCGGGAGGCCAGACTGGCGAATGGCATCTCCGATGAGTTAATTCGGCTTTCTGTGGGACTCGAAGACGTAGACGACCTGATCCAGGATTTAGACCGTGCTTTAGGCTCCGAATAGCTTTGACTGGCATATTTACCAACGATATCTTCTAATTAATAGTATGTACCGTAAGCAATCTAAATTTCCCCCTGTGCTCTTTATCTTGTGTTTGGCGTTGATCTGTTTTTCAGCTCGCCCAACGCCTCTTTTATCCCAAGATCTCATCCCACAGCTCATTGATGAACTGGCATCCCGGCAGTTCTCGACGAGGCAGCGTGCCATGGCCACCCTTATTCAATTGGGTCCAGATGTCGTACCGCAACTGGAAGAGGCTATGACGAACGGGAATCGCGAACTCCGGTTCCGCGCCCAACGCGTGCTGGATGCCGTGGATCAAAATTTATACCAACTTCAACTCGAAGCGTTTATGCAGTCTGGGGAAAAGGCGGCAACCCTGCCTGGTTGGGATGGGTTTAAACAACTTGCGGGAACGACCAGTACTGCCCGTAGGCTTTTTGTTTTAATGTGTAGGGCGGAACCCGAACTCATGCGCAATCTGGAGCGACCTGTATCGATTACCTCTCGTAGTATAACTAAACGCTGCAAAGAACTTCAGCAAGTATTCCGTACTTACAAGCGTGATAGCATTCAATTAGGTACCGTTGCCGCGCTATTGTTTTCGGGAGGCATTAATGGCGTGAAGGTAGATGAAACATCCGTAAAAACGATCTACTCTGTCTGTAATTACAATGCATTCAGAAATGAAATGTATACACGCAACCCTAATGGCACTTCTCAATATCGTCGTACCCCACGCTCGAATATCCTTCGCCAATTATTTGCTGTCTGGATGAAACATGGGCAAAGTTGGGATGCCCAAATGGCGTTCAATCTGGCTATGCAATATGACATCAAGCAATGCCTACCACGCGCTATCGCTCTGGTACGTGCTAAAGACACGCCCTGCCACGTGGCTCAGATCGCGTTAGTTGCTATTACAAGGTTCGGGACTCTGGTTAACCTTCGGGATCTAGAAACCAGAATTGATGACAAGAGTTTTTGTGGTGTTCAACAACGCGTGGGCCAAAAATTGCACCAGACACAACTACGGGATATTGCACTAGCCGGAGCCTTACTAATTGCTGATGAAAACCCACGCAACTACGGGTTTACACGCATTTCGTACACAAATGCCAAACAATTGAATTACTCGACTGTTGGATTCAGCAGTGACGAAGAACGGGTTGCCCCGCGAAAGAAATATGAACAGTTTCGTGCGACTCTTACATTGCCGGAAACAGATACGTCTACCCCAGAAGAAGAATGACTATCGACTATTCCTTATACGACTGTCCTGTCGAACCAGACTCTCTTCCCTATCCGGCCCAGCTTAACTTCGCTCTGCAGCAAGAAGACCTTGCTCTTTTCGCGAACTGCGGATTTGTGATTGGTCGCGGGCGTCTTTCCGCTAACATTCTCTCTGCATTAAAGTTAGATCTTGACGATTTATTAGTCCCCGGGCATGACGGCAACGAACTCTGGTACGAATACAATGTTAACGAGTCATCGGACGCGGACACAACTCTTTTTCACGCTCTGGGCGCCTGGCGATTGCGAAAGTCGTTTCATGATCTCCTTTGGCATCCCGCTATCACCGTGCCCGCGCGACAATTGCTTGGGTCGAGGATCCGATTTTGGCACGACCAACTCTTTTGTAAACCGGCACACCACGGGGGAGTTGTTGCCTGGCACCAAGACTACTCCTATTGGACGCGAACCGGGCCTATGAATCACTTGACCTGTTGGATCGCGCTTGAAGACGCCACGATAGCAAATGGTTGCCTTCACTATCTTTCAGGAAGCAATCACTGGGAGTTGCTCCCTAATACTGGACTTGCCGGGGATATGGAAGCTATTAGTACTGTTTTGAACGAACAGCAATTGCGGGCTTTTGATAACCCTACGCCGGTCGAACTCAAAGCTGGACAGGTCGTTTTTCACCATCCCCTGACTGTACACGGGTCCTTTGACAACAAAACCGCAGTCTCACGAAAGGCTTCCGTTGTAAATCTGATCGCGGATGGTGTTGTAAGTTTAACAGACGAACCATTATTAAGGGGTGTGGACGTGATTCCCTGCGGGGAACCGTTAGCTGGTCAATTCTTCCCGTTATTGTCAGAATAGCAAAAACAAGATTTCCTACATTTAGTCACGCATGTAGCCTAGAATAGGAGGGTGAAGAAGAAGGAGATGCTAGTTGAATTTTAAACCCCTAATTATACTGTTACTGCTTTGTACTGCCGGATGTGAGCCCATTGGCAAACAACTTGCTCGTTTCCTTCCCGCACGTCAAGAAGGTGTCGCTTCTCGTTTGAATGAGGCGGAGGATGGACAATTTATCGATCCCACCACGATTGGACAAAATCAGGACACTACAAATCCATCTAACATGTCCATTGGCGCCGAGGAAGGATCCGTCCATGGCGACCCAACTCAAAACCCCGACTATCAGGCAATGATGCAAACCACGGGGGATATCGGCCCAGATCCTGGTCAACAGATGGGCGCCTTCGTCGGCCAGTCAGAATATGCAGCCGCGATGACCATTGACGAGGGTGACACCAGTCAAACTGACAATGATTTGGCAGGTGAATACACGATGCAGGTAGGGGAGTTCGCGATTCCTGACACAAGTGAAGGTGCAGATGTTACTTCACAATATATCTCGCAAGGCGGACTCACGGATCCAGCTGCAAATTCTCAGGCTAACCAAGATCCTACCGCCCAATACTTGGGGAAGCCCGCCGGCTCTCAAGATTCTCCCGACGCACGTCTATCAGGGTCAAAACCGAATCCTAGTCGTGCTCCTCGTAAAACTCCGAACCTACCGTCAACGCTCCGTCCAAAGAGCCAACGAGTTTTACCCGGCGCCGCACCGCCAACCATTAGTTCTCCGTCTTCCCCCAGATCTTCCCAAAACGTGAAGATAGGCGTCCCCGAACGCGTAAACACAATCTATGTAGCTTTTGATGCACCAGTAGCCGTTCCCATGTTATTGCAAGATGGTACCTCAATGTCATTTGCGATCAATCTCCAGCAGACGCGGCCCCTACCAGAAAAGGGAACCGTTTACTGGGTGATCCATTCACCGCGTCAAGGCTTCAGTCGTATTGCGTTACCTGTCCAGAGCGGCCAACTACCGCCCCGTCTACAGGGTGTCGTCCCTCAATTCCATCCAAACAGTGGACCCTTTCAAACTTTTCTTGTGCTTGTCAATCCTGCTAAAGAAGTGAAATACCTAACTAATGCTGTAGAAATCCCATGGTCTCCATGAATATCTCCCAATAATTCCTTTGTTTTGTCGAAGGCCTAATATAGGAGCTACCCATGATCAAATCATTCTACTTACTTGCCTTTTACGGGATCTTGCAGTCAAGTGTTATCGCCGTCGAACCGCCAGCGAATGGCGCGTTGATTTTCACCGAGCACGGAAGCTGTCTAGTAAGCACGTACACAAAGTCCACTTATTCTCACGTTGCCATCATTCTTTACGAACGCGGTATCCCAATTGTCTTCGAGGCAAAACCGGGTGGCACCATAAAGTCGACGTACACCAGTTACCTACACACGGCTGTTCAAATGAAAGCGAACGACGGAAAAAGTATCTCTTTATGGCTTATGAATCCTAAACATCCGTACCCTCGGACGGAAATCAACGCCATGTTAGATAAAGCAAATGATGAGCTTGGGACCCCCTACAGCGTCATCCCTACGCTACTAGGTAATGAACAACATACACTTCAATGCTCTCAATTCGTAAGTCTAATACTTCAAACGAGCCCACGTTTTTGGTTCCGCTCTCCAAAATACCAAACACCCTCGACGTTGTTAGGCATAGCAAAACCTGGGTATAAACCTATGTCACTCGTTAAACAATTTAGACCTAAAACAAACTCATTTTTTCAGCGGATACAACAATTCCTCAAATAACAATTTTTGGTCCCATTGCCAAGCTCGATACAAATCGACTAACTTATCTAAAAATAACGAGTCGAATACAGAAAACGTAGGTTATGGAACCAGTAACTATTCGCGAACAGCAAATCGCCAGAAACCAGCTCACAAAAAACAACTGGAACCGTTGTGAATCCCATAGAGATCACATTACATCCTTACTCAGTCAACACTCACCGTCTTCGCTACTTCGAAGTTTTGGTGCAGGCAACTGCAATGATTTAGATCTGAATAAATTATCTAGACATTATACGGCGATTGAGCTGATAGATATCGACCTGACTGCCATGCAGGGGGCCATTGAACAACAAGGTATTGAAGAAAAAGACGGAATCCGGTTAGTGGGTGATACTGACCTCTCAGAAAACGCGTTTAGCACTGAGCATCTTGCCGACACAACTATATCAAGTTGCCTTTTTACACAACTGATTGAACAACAACCAATAGAATTTTCGAACAACCAAGACGCGATCGTCAGATTCCGCGCTGCCCATTTAGATATGCTCTTAAGAACGACGAAACCGGGGGGCACGGTTTATTTCGTCACCGATATGGTGAGCAACTTAACTGCGCGACAATTAAAGTCCATCTCCGAAGAACAATTGAACGGTTTTCTTTCAAATTCAATAAGCCAACGCAACTTCTTTACGGGCACAAATCCGTTTGGGACGCTGCAACAGCTAAAGTCCGACCCACGAGTTGCACGCGCAACATTATTAGACGCATGGAAGTGGGAACTTGGGCCCCGCGTTTTCGCAGTCTACGGGATTCAGGCGGAAGTCAAAACCTAACGGCCTATTTATTTTGCACGCAGTATAGCGCCTCTGACGTTCGAATCAGGAGCGTGCCGTCCGCGACTCCATAGCTGGCCAAACTGCGTTCGCCAAAAGTATTTTTGGATACGACCTTGAAGACCCTGCTAGCCTCTATAATCGTGGCGCCCCCCTGTTCGCTCTGTAAATAAAGAAGGCCGTTCGCGAGGACAGGAGAAGCTGAGAAGTTTCCACCTATGCGTTCCTGCCATATTACATCCCCAGTCTTTGCATCCAAGCAACTACCGATACCTCGATCCGAAACCATGAAAATGTTTCCGGCGTCAACAATTATAGAAGGGGTGTGTGGGACCTGTTTTTGATGAGACCACCTAACATGTGTACTGGTAATATCTCCCACGCCTCCGGGATCGATACAGTAGATCCAAGGAGTATTGTAGCTCGTACATACGTAGAGAAGACCGTCCTTATAAATGGGCTTCGGTATGACACTGTATCCATCATAAGTGACTTTCCAAATCATCTCGCCTGATTCGGCATCGAGCCCATGCACGACATCACTTCCGGCGGATACGATTTGCTGCTTCCCTTCCACCGTAATCAGGGCCGGGGTAGAAAATGAGAATTTCCTAGGGGCTTCGGATTTACGATCGAACGCCCACTTTAATGCGCCATTTGCAAGATCTAGAGCTACGACTTTAGTAGTCGCCGCGCCATCGACACTAAAAACCAAAGCGTCGTTTACAATTATCGGGGTTCCCCCATTACCATGGACAGGGCGATACTCGATGGGTATTGTTTTCCAAAGGACTTTACCACTCAAGTTCAGACACGCTGTGCCCTGATGACCAAAGTGCACAAACAATTTGCCTTGATGCACGAGCGGTGTCGGACTGGCATGACTATTCTTTTGATGCCTAGCAGGCGCGTTAGCTGACTGTACGAATACCGTCGTCTTCCAGCTAATATCCCCAGTTAATAGATCGAGTCCCAAGACCACAAGATCGTGTTCGGTCTCCACCACTTTGTCGGTTTGGGGGATAGCCGCCGTGAGAAAAACCATGTTGCTATGAACGACTGGTGACGACCAGCCTTCACCTGGTATAGCCTTACTCCAAGAGACATTCTTATCGACACTCCACTCTGTCGGCAAATTCTCATATTTGCTCGATCCATCACCAGCCGGCCCTCGGAAGCTATCCCACTCGTCGGCATGTGCAAAACCAATACCAGAGACGATCGCACAAACAAACATAAGGAAAGAACAAAACTTGACCATTGATAAACACCTGTTTTTTAATGAATTCACGGACACGGGCCTATGCCACATTATAGTGGCATCCAGAACCAATTACTGGTTTTAAGGATGAACTAGTATCAATTCCTTAGAACACCCACGGAAACAGTCCCAAGTTGATATTTCTTGACAACATCATCGGGCACAAAGATTGTTACACCTTCTGGAATATTTGGCGTAGTACTCATATAGACACTGCGCCATTTACCACTTGCGACAAGATCCTCTAATAACCTTTTTCGAATCATTAAATCATAGTTCTTGTAGACCAGCGCCGGAGAGGTACCACTATATTCACTCAACACACCTTCAACTTCTGCCAAGCTTTGGCCGTTCCCACCAAGGGAGGCTTTCAGGAAATCCTTTAATACATCAACACTGTTAGCTTCCAGCCGTGCGTCAGCAAATACGCGTTTGGGGAACGCTTGTTCCCTTCCAAAGCCGTGGTAGATTATCACACCTGCAAAACCAGTCCCGTTGTATTGCGAGTAAACATTGTCCACACCTGGTAATTCGGCAATGAATTTAGCGGCATCGTGATGATACCAATTGTCTTCACCAAAACCACCGTAACGAGGAGGATAGTGAGTTCCAGCAATTTGTTTATTGTCAAGAATATCTATGACGGATGCGAGTAGCTGGAAAACCAGAAAAATAAACCCGAGTGTTATAAGTGCTTTTCGGAGAATGCCGAACGTCAAATCTTCTCCCCTATCACGCCACGGCTTACTGACATACCAGTCTCCAAGAACGCTAACGAGCACATATCCCCAAACAATCGCATACAAGGATGCGTTCCGGTTCATATTCCAAGCAAGATACCCAAAACCGCACAATAAGCACCAGCGGTACAGGGTCATTGAATACCGTTTTAGGGATCCGACAAAACTCAGACCCAAGCATAATGGCGCCGTGAGCAGCATAAGCCGAGTTGTGCTTTCGTCCAACACCCCGTTCAAACCGTAGCTCTCGAGAAATTGCGCCATGCCCGTAGTCTCACCCGCAAGTAACTGAAACATTTCCCTGTTCGGGCCACTAACTTTTTGAAGTAACTCTAACGGGAAAATCGCCCCCTCCAGTCCATAGGGATTGACGAATGTCGCAATAACACAAGCCAACAATACATACCAAACCCGATCTATTCTAATTTCTGGCAAATTCCTGAACTGTTCATTTAACGCATAGGCTCCAAGCACACAATGTTGCAAAATAAATAATCCTTGGCTATTCACCCACGCCAGTTGAATCGGCACCAGCATCCATATCCACCTCGTCTTACCATGATGGTGCAAGTGGATCATCCACAGAGTCGCACCTAAATACAAATGAGATAACATTTCAGGTCTAACGTGAAATCGGCCCGCATAGATCCATACAAACGGTAACCAACAGAAGGCGGCTAAGGCCCCTGGGAGACGCTTATAAGACGTCAGGAAGACAGTACTAAATGCAAAACAACCGACCATGGCCTTCCATGCGACCAAGCCACTTGTGCCGAATTCTTGATAAATCCGGGCAACGATCACCTGGAATAACCAATGCAGATCAATCCAAACAGATTCGGGGTTGGTATATGCAAATAAGTTCCGCCGAGGAACAGTGCCAGTTTCAAGGATCAGCTCTCCCGCCTTCAGGTGCCACCAGATGTCACCATTGACCATCTGATAGCATCCGGATGCGAAAACAACAAGTAGCATCACACTGAAGAAACACCACCACTGCCAGCGTCCAAACGAACTACACAATGAGTCCGGGACGTTCTGCTCGGTTTCAAGGGGCCTAAGACGCATCAGTGAGCTCACCTAGTACACGAAGTTTTTCGTCGCTCAGATAGCAATAACGATTGATCCACGCAAAATTACCGGATGCGTTATACGCCAGTTTAAAACGCTGTGCAAATTCATCGACGGGGCCATACCCGTGGACTAAGGCGGCGACCTGGGTATCACCCGCCTCCTGTTGCGCCTGTGCAAATTTTCTCCGTTGGACTTCTGTCGTGGGTAAATGGGGATCGAGTGGCCCGGGATATTTAACGTCCTCGATCTTCTCAGGACCCTGGGAATCGGAAATATCTAAAAGAGAATACACCATCTGGACTAAAGCTGCCTCCTTGATGGTAGGATTGCTGTGAGCAAGTTGGTCGAGATAGAACCTGGCAATCATCGACCAATGCATGGTATACATCTTCACTGCAATGTGATCGGCGAATTTACCGACTTCGCAATAATCGATGCCGGAAAGTCGGTGAAACGGTGGCGGGAAGGCGTGGGGAACCAATAGCTTTTCCTTAAAACCCGATGCGTCCATTGCTCTCCGTATACGGCCAATATAGTTCGTAACGAGACGTTGTTTAAGACTAAGCCACTGTGTCATCACCTCATGAAAACCCAAGGTTGAGAATTCTTTCTGAAGCGATTCAAGATCTGTCAGTTTAGTAACTAACTCGTTGGATAACTTCCCGTGAATCCAATCGTAAACTTCTGTTACACCGGCCCTAATTTGCGCAAACTCGCCTAGGTCAACGCACCAATGACCAACCTGACTATTAAAGTCAAGGAATACGCTATCAAGTTTGTAAGGCGGATATTCCGGCCAGTCTATTCGTATGCCATCAACATCTGGATATTGTTGAAACAAGTCCGTCATCAAGGCAATTTGGTAATTGAGGACATCCTTACTCGCCAGACTGGCATTGGAAGCCACTCGATTCTCCACCTGGCGGCCTTGCGGCATCAATGGCTGGTCTTTATCAAGCACACCACTAAATTGCACACGGTATCCGGGAGGGATTGCTGCCTGAACTTGGAAAAACGTTTTCAGCCCACGCGATTTCATCGCCGCGAGTGCCGTTGCCACAATTTCACCCTGTGCATCAGTAAATTCGTCACCTTGGGGTGGCGCATAGCACGTATTTACGTACAAGCTCTTGTTAGCATGAAACGAC
>Ga0315322_10001499_pt1 | contig 18086 bp, 17 predicted proteins | sample M110021515metaG_FD_203461 | JGI IMG/M metagenome (GOLD analysis project Ga0315322, IMG submission 203461) | Ammonia-oxidizing marine archaeal communities from Monterey Bay, California, United States - M1 100m 21515 | ecosystem: Environmental > Aquatic > Marine > Intertidal zone | place: USA...
GAGCTCCTTTGCAATCTGGGCAGGGAATTTCTCGCATGTACCCTTCTATTTGTTCTCTTTGTTTGTCAGTAGCTGCTTCTAAGTGGCGTCTACGTAGATTAGGAACAACACCTTCAAATGTTGCTTGGAAATCCCTTGATCTCCCATATCTGTTGGTGTAATTGACCGTAATCTTTTTTTTACCTATTCCGTTGAGCATTATTTTCTTTGATTTGGTAGGCAATTTATGCCAAGGAGTCTCCATATCTATAGCATTCTCTTCAGCTACCGCTCTGATTAAAAGCTGGAAGTATTTGCTTCGACCGCTTGACCATGGAGCGATCGCTCCGTCATGTAACGATAGTTTTGGATTTGGAATGACGAGTTCTGGGTCGACTTCAAAGCGTGTTCCTAAACCATCGCAAGATACACAGGCTCCGTATGGAGAATTAAAGGAAAAGTTTCTGGGTTCTAGTTCTTCAAATGATTTTCCGTCACTTGGACGGCTGAAATGTATTGAAAATGTTAGATTCTCATTCGCTTTTTTCTTATTCTGTATTTCAATTTGTACGATGCCTTCAGCGAGTTGTAGTGCTGTCTCGATTGAATCGGTTAAACGACGCTCTATCCCTTCTCGCATCACTAAACGATCAATGATGACCGATATGTCATGCATCTCATATCGCTCTAATTGCAATTTGGGAGTTCCGTCATCATTGTCGCCAGCGACGTCACTTAATTCAACCAATTCCCCATCTATTAACGCCCTTATGAAACCTTGGCTAGCGAGTTCTGTTATGAGAGTGTCATAGGTTCCTTTTCTTCCTCTAACAACTGGAGCGAGAATCTGAAACCGCGTTCCATCGTCTATGGCTAAGACCCGGTCGACGATTTGCTGAGGGGTTTGCCGCACCAGCCTTTCTCCTGTTTCTGGGTCATGAGGTATACCTATCCGGGCGAATAGAAGCCGAAGGTAATCGTATACTTCGGTGATGGTTCCTACTGTTGACCGCGGATTCCTACTCGCACTTTTCTGATCAATTGAGATCGCAGGAGACAAGCCTTCTATAAAATCCACATCTGGTTTGTCCATTTGCCCTAGAAATTGCCGAGCATACGCTGAGAGCGACTCTACGTATCTCCTTTGGCCCTCTGCATAGATAGTGTCAAATGCTAAAGATGACTTACCTGATCCTGAAATTCCTGTGAAAACAACCAATTTGTCACGGGGCAGGTCAATATCAACTCCTTGTAGATTATGCTCTCGAGCACCTTTAATTATTAGTTTCCCTGACACAGTGCCAATCTAATCAATGAACAAGAAAAGGACATTATTCTCACAGATTTACCTGACTTTGTTTCTGAAGTATCTTTTTCACATGAAGTCTGTTCTCTTAGTACATGGTGCTTGGCACGGGGCATGGTGTTGGGATTTAGTAGTAGAACGTTTACATAATTCTGGTATAGAAGTTACTGCTCTAGACCTTCCTTTTACTGGATTGGATAATGATGTTCTAGCTGTTGAGGAAGCTATCGAGTCAATAAATGGCGAAATAATTGTTTTAGGTCATAGTTACGGAGGAATGGTTATATCTAAAGCTGTTGAAGGAAAAAATGAAGTTAGCCATTTGGTTTATCTTTGTGCAATTCTTTTGAATGAAGGAGAGCCCATGCTGGGCTATTCCGATACTCCCCACCCTTCAAAAATTGAAATAGAGGTTGACGAAAATTTGCTTTCCTTTGTTAAACCAGAGGCGATTATTCCAGCTTTTTATGAAGATGTGCCCCCTCACATAGCAGAACAGGCCATTAGTAAGTTACGAAATTTTCCCATAACTTCTGTTTCTGCAGGAATCGGGGAAGCTTGGAAGGAAACCAAATCAACCTACGTTGTTTGTAGAAATGATTCTGCTATCCATCCGGACCGGCAACGAGAAATGTCAGATTTAGCTAGTTCCGTTGTTGAATGGGATTGCGCCCATTCTCCTTTCTTCAGCGACCCTGACCTCGTATTTGAACTTCTTTCTGAATTAGTAAAGGTGCCTTAAACGGACTTTATTCGTCTCTAAACAAATTATGGTCAAATTCAGCCCCTGACCGAACCAACGCCGCTTTCCATGCTGGACTAAATTTGAGTGACCATCTTAGGCCTTGAATTAAAGTCTTCCCTACTTTGAGCGATATTGGGGAAGGTTTCAAACCGAGTATTTTTTGGATATTGGGGTCAATAGTAGTAGCTGCTGCTTGTTGGAGAATCCTGTAACCGATAAGTTCCAGTCGCGAAAGTGGCGGTTTTTTTAAGAAAGCAATAGCCTCTTCCATCGCTTTTGACTCATTGATTGAAGGGTGGTTGACAACCCATAGCCGAAGATCTTCGGCTGTTTTGGGTAGAGGAGCAGCGCCCATTCGCTCCCCTATTTTAGTTTGTTCTTGAACAAATCTGTCTGCTTCTTTTTCTGATAATGGCCTTCGAAAAGTTTGAAAAGCCGTAAGGAAAGAATCCGTTAACGTGTTGTGTACCCAAGCACTATATTCTGGGCTCGTAGCGCTATAGGTTAAACCTCTTTCTGAAATCCCCGATACGCCCATATGCGCTTTTCTTACCATCTCAACTGCAAAATCAATTTCAGGTATTGACCCGTACGTCATTGAAGTCACGTAATAAGCTGTCCTACTCAATCGACCAAGTGGATCTTCGCGATATCTTGAATGGTCTGCTACCCCAGCTGCTACTTCTGGGTGAGCAGCTTGAAACAAGAGTGCCCTGATTCCTCCTACAAAACTTGAGACGTCTCCAAGAACTTCCCAACTTATTGAATTTGGCCCGAAAAGGCCACTATCGCCTTGGTATAAGTGCGTATTCTCCAATGGTTTTTCGCTATGAGAGAATAGATTCACCACTCGTGCAGTTACTCGTTTTTTTATGCCCAAAGAATCTCCTAGAAAAGAATTAATTAGCTAAGTTTAGGGCAATGAGCTTGTGCAAGCGTATGCGTAAGCTCTTCACTTCATATCTTTTAAATCTCTTTTCAGTTCACGTATCTCATCTCTTAACCTTGCCGCATACTCAAATCGTAGATCACCAGCGGCAACGTTCATTTCCTCCTCTAATGTGAGTACTAACCGCTCTAGTTGACCTTCGGGAAGTTCATCTATTTCATCAACAAGCCGGGTTTTGTTTTTCCCTTTCTGTTTGGAAAGATCAGGGATAGTTGTTTGCTTAGGTCGGATCATTGAAAGGATATCAGTGACTGCTTTCCTAATTGTTTGTGGATCAATTCCATTTTCTTCGTTGTACCTAATTTGTAATTGTCTTCTTCTGTTCGTTTCCGAAATAGCTCTCTTCATGGAATTCGTAACTTGATCCGCATACATTACGACCTGCCCGCCAACATTACGGGCAGCGCGACCTATAGTTTGGATCAACGATGTTTCGCTCCTAAGAAAGCCTTCCTTGTCAGCGTCAAGGATTGCCACTAGTGAAACTTCTGGAAGGTCAAGTCCTTCACGAAGTAGGTTAATCCCGATTAAAACGTCAAATTCCCCAAGTCTCAAATCGCGAAGTATTTCGATTCGTTCGATTGTGTCAATATCGCTGTGCAGATACCTGACTCTTATCCCGAGTTCAAGCAGATAATCGCTTAAGTCCTCAGACATTTTCTTAGTGAGAGTGGTAACGAGCACACGCTCTTCCGCCTCTGTCCGGTTCTTTATCAAACCGATCAGGTCATCGATTTGCCCTGTAGTGGGTTTCACGATCACTTCTGGGTCTACTAGCCCGGTCGGTCTGATAATTTGTTCAACTATTTGGTTGGAGATCTCTAATTCGTGTTGGCTTGGAGTTGCAGATAGGAAAATTACTTGATTGAGTCTTTCCATTATTTCTTCAAACCTCAATGGGCGATTATCTGCAGCGGATGGAAGTCGAAATCCGTGTTCGATCAAAGTTGCTTTCCTGCTTTTGTCGCCAGCATATTGTCCATGCAATTGAGGAACCGCCACGTGTGATTCGTCGATCACACAAAGGAAATCATCTGGGAAGTAATCAAGAAGCGTAAATGGAGGGTCTCCATATTTGCGTCCATCAATATGCATGGAGTAGTTCTCAATTCCTGTACAAAATCCGACTTCTTCCATCATCTCTAGATCATGTTCTGTCCTCATTCGAAGTCTTTGGGATTCAAGGAGTTTATTGCTTCTTTCAAAATTCTTTAGTTGAACTTGTAACTCGTTCTGTATGCCTTCCATTGCTCTATGGATGCGTTCATCACTTGCGGCGTAGTGTGTTGCAGGGAATATAATTATTTCGGGAAAATCTTGGATAACTTCACCCGTGATCGGATCTATGGCTGTAATTTTCTCAATTTCATCACCGAAGAATTCAATTCTGTAAATATTTTCTTCATATGCGGGGTGTATTTCTAGGCTTCCTCCTCTAACTCGGAAATTGCCTCGGATCAGATTTATATCATTCCTGTCGTACTGCATCCCTACGAGCGTGCGGAGGATTTCTCGCTGGTCCCGTTCTTCTCCAACTCGAAGAACTAATAATTGAGTTGCATATTCCTCTGGCGATCCGAGACCATAGATGCATGATACAGAAGCTACGATTATTGTGTCTCGTCTAGTAAGCAACGCAGCTGTGGATGCATGCCGTAGCCTATCAATCTCATCATTAACGGATGAATCTTTCTCTATATACGTATCACTTGAAGGGATATAGGCTTCGGGTTGGTAGTAATCGTAGTAACTGACGAAATACTCAACCCTGTTGTTAGGGAAGAACTCTCTTAGCTCATTGGCAAGTTGTGCTGCGAGAGATTTATTTGGAGCCATTACTAGTGTTGGACGTTGCACTTTTTCAATTGTCCAAGCGATAGTGGCGCTTTTCCCAGATCCCGTTACTCCGAGGAGGGTCTGGAACTGCGCTCCATTTTGGATGCCGTTGGAAAGTTTTTCAATCGCTGCAGGTTGATCTCCCGCTGCTTGAAAATCTGAAACTACTTTGAATGGGATGGCGTCTGAACGTGTAACCATTAGCAGATTCTAGTTATCAGATATCTCCTTAGCCAATGACTGCATCCACGCCCAACATGATTCCGCTTGTTCGCTAAGATTTTCTTCTGGTCCATTATTATTTATAACGTAGTCAGCGTGGTGAAGTCTCTGTTCTCTGGTGGACTGTTTCTCAATCCGCGCCCAAGCATCACCTTCATTAAATCCACGATGTGCAACAAGTCTCGATACGGCTGTTTCTATTCTGCAGTCAACGACTATTTTCCCTCGGAAGGATGCATATTCTTCCCTAGCTAGGTTCCCTTCGGGGGTAACTAGCAGAGGAATATCTATCAACACGATCATATTTTGGGAATCATATTTTTTTCTGAGGGCAGCCATTTCCTCGCCGACAGCAGGATGCACTATTTTGTTTAGTTCTTCGAGTTCCTTAGGGTCACTGAAAACGATATCCGCTATTTTTTGACGATCTAATTCTCCGTCGTCTTTAACGATTCCTAAACCAAACCGTTCAACAATTGAGTTAAAAACTTTACCGCCAGATTGTTGTAACCCATGCACAATTTTGTCGGCGTCAACTAACGTGGCTCCCTTGGCCACTAATAATTTAGCGACGGTTGTTTTACCTGAGCCGATTCCACCTGTGATTGCGAATTCTGCCATTGGCGTAGTCTACTCGGAGTCGAGTTCGCCTTCAGTTTGTGGAGCTAACCGTTCCTGTTCGCTCATCTCGTACGCTGACCAAGCTTCTTCAAGTTCTGCAGCGGCTTCAGGGTCAAGGTCAACTGCCGGACCTATGTAGTTTCCTTCTGTGTCATAGTTCTGCTCGCCAAAGTGTTCTTGATATTCTTCTGCTACGACGCCACCTTCTGCAGCTTGCTTTACCGAGAGGCTAATTCTACGTTTTGCTAAGTCAACATCAATTATTTTCACCCAAAGCTCTTCTCCAGGCGTAACGACTTGCTCTGGCAAGTCAACATGGTGTTCTGACATTTCCGAGATATGGACTAGGCCTTCAATATTGTCTCCCACTTGAACGAAACTACCGAAAGGCACAAGCTTGGTAACTCGGCCGTATACAAGCTCACCAACACGATGTGAATCTGCGAACTCTTGCCAAGGGTCCTGTTGAGTGGCCTTTAGCGAGAGGCTTATTCTTTCACGGTCAAGGTCTACTTCTAGGACTTCGATATCAACTTCATCTCCGATAGTTACGACATCTGAAGGGTGACTAACATGCTTCCATGAAAGTTCTGAAACGTGAATAAGTCCATCCATTCCACCGAGGTCAACGAAAGCTCCGAAGTTAACGACTGAAGAAATAACTCCCTTTCGGCGTTCACCAGGTTTTAGAAGGTCTAAGAATTCTTCTCTTTGTTCTTTCTGTGTTTCCTCTAACCAAGATCTTCTAGAAAGAACAACGTTATTTCTGTTCTTGTCTAACTCTATGATCTTCGCTTCTATCTCCATCCCCATGTAAGGTTGAAGGTCTCTTACTCGACGAAGCTCGACCAAAGAGGCGGGAAGGAAACCTCGTAGACCTATATCTACTATCAATCCTCCCTTGACGACTTCAATGACCAAACCTTTAACCATGCCATCGTTGTCTTTGACTTCTTGGATGTCTCCCCAGGCTTTTTCATATTGGGCTCGTTTTTTCGACAGGATCAAACGTCCTTCTTTGTCTTCTTTTTGGATAACTAAAGCTTGGATTTGATCACCCACGCTTACGAGCTCGTCAACGGACACATCGTTACGTATTGAGAGTTCTCTTCTAGGAATAACGCCTTCAGATTTGAATCCGATATCAAGTAGCGCTTCCTCACGGTCAACTTTTACTACAGTCCCTGAAACCAATTGACCATCTTCGACCTGAACCATTGACTCTGAGAAGGCGTCATCAAGTGATTTGTCTCCCAGATCATTTACCGCTATTTCTCTTGGTGTGTAGCCTTCAATGGTTTCTTTTTTTTCTGTTTCTGTAGTGGACATGTAATTTTTTTCTAATAGACGATAGGACACGTTGTCTTTCTTGACGCAAATCAAATCAAGAAAGGCAACGACTATTCAGGGTATCAGTCGCTCAGGAAGTGCCAACTCTTGAAAGGCATATATCCGATTATTATCGCGTAGCTATTACCAAAAATTCGGGTTTTTTATAGGTTGCAGGTAACCGTTCGTATTTCCCAGGGCTCACAGACCAAATATGTTCTACTGCTAACCCTGCATTTGCTGCGAGAAGCCTCAATTCCCTTGGAGTAAAGCAACTAGTCCATAAGTCTTTTTTTACTTCTTTGCCGTCAGCATTCTTTAGAGATGCCATTTCATGATTTACTCCATGGTCGGCATAGAACGTGTCTCCTTCTTCCATGTAATGAATTTGGAAATACGCTGAGAAAGCTGACAATGCTATTCTGCCGCCAGATACTAGAGAAGCACTCATTCTCTTTAGGATTTCCCCATCTGGATCATTTAATCCAACAGAGATTTGAGGTTCGCCGGCGAGACCGAACGCCCCTTGGCATAAAGATATGACCGCATCGAACTCGTTATCAAATTGCATTTCTCGAGCATCAAGCCTTAAGAATCTTGACCCTTCTATATTTTTTCGAGAAGCAATATCAATAAAATCTTCGCTTATGTCTATTCCCAATACTTCAATTCCTGCTTTTGCTAATAAATGAGCGTGTCTGCCTGGCCCACAACCTACGTCAAGGAGTTTCATGCCTGGTTTCAGTTCTAATTGATTTATTAAGAATTCAACTTCCTGTTCAGTTCCTTTTGTAAATGAATACCGTAGATACGCTTCGCCCATATGGCTTGCGGCTTCTTCGAACCAGTGGTCACCCATAATGTCATGTTAGGCATTGGAGACTGAGGAATCTATTTGGCCTCAGACCAAGTTGCCCCTGAACTTATATTTACCGCTAAAGGAACACTCATATCAAATGCGGAACCCATAATCTCAACTGTTATTTTCTCTGCTTCAAGAAGTTCCTCTTTGGGGCATTCAAGGATTACTTCATCATGGACTTGTAGAACTATGTGACTAGCCATTTTCTTTTCTTTGAGTTCGTGGTTGAGGTTGACAAGCGCAATTTTGAAAATATCTGCTGCTAACCCTTGAATTCCAGCATTCATAGCTTGTCTTTCCCCGAGTGAACGCGTCATCGCGTTAGGAGAAGAAAGTTCTGGAATACGACGTCTTCTTCCAAAGAGTGTCTCTGTGTAACCCCGTTCTTTCGCTATTTGAACTGTTGATTCCATGTACTCTTTCACGGATGGGAAAGCGCCAAAATACGAGTTAAGGATATTTGCTGCTTCTTTATTCCCAATGCCTAATCTTTGTGCGAGACCCCAAGCTTCCATTCCGTAGATAAGGCCGTAACTGACCATTTTTGCCCGCTCTCTTTGTGCCTTAGAAATCGCTGTAGGGTCAACCCCAAAAACCTGCGCTGCAGTAGAAGTGTGGATATCTTCACCAGCTTCAAAAGCTTGGATAAGTCCCGAATCGCCTGATAAATGGGCTATGCAGCGAAGTTCAATTTGATTATAATCTGCGACCAGAAGCGCACAATCTTTCTTTGCTATGAATGCTTCTCGGAAAACCTTCCCCTTTTCAGTGCGGACGGGTATGTTGTGTAAATTCGGAGCATCAGAACTAAGTCTTCCTGTTCGAGTTACGGTTTGATGAAAAGTAGCTCTTATCCTTTCTCCTTCACCAACTACAGCAAGTAACCCCTCCCCATACGTAGATCTAAGTTTTTCTACCTCCCGATACTTCAACAAATGATTGATCACTGGGTGATCATCTTTCATTTTTTCTAAGGTTTGCGCGTTTGTGCTGTATCCGGTCTTTGTTTTTTTTCCCGGTTTTAAACCTAAATTCTCAAATAATACAACTTGGAGTTGCTTGGGCGAATTTATGTTGAATTCCTCTCCTGCAAGTTCATGAATGACTTCTCGGATTTCTTCAACTTCATTTCTGAGTTCATCACGAAGTCCAGTTAGTCGTGCAAGGTCAACTTGGATTCCAAGATATTCCATTTCTGCTAGGACAATAATTAACGGAATTTCTATTTCATTATTCAGGTGCTCTAAATTTTGTTCTTCGATTGCGCTTTGCAATGGCTCTACCAGCACACTCACGCATAGAGCTTCTTGGGCTGCTTCTATCTGAGCTATTTGTGGCCCACCATCAAGATCTAACTGGCCTTCTTCAGTCTTTTCACCTATTGTGAAATTTTTTTCACCATATTGAGTGGCGAGGCTAGGTAAAGTGTAGGACGCTTCGGCAGGGTTCAAAAGATATACAGCTATTTGAGTGTCCATATAAATATTTGGTGGAGAGTAATTTTCCCAGAGGAGACTACGTACAATTCTCTTCAGCCCATGTCCTACTACGCCGGATTTACGTTGTAAGAAATCTGAAAAAAGTTCTTTAACTTCCCCTTCGTGAAGAAAAGCTGTGGGAAACCAAACTGCCGATGCTTTGTTCGGGTCAATTACAAGGGCTAATCCAGATAGCTTCCCTTCTGTATCCCAACTGCCAGCGATTGCAATTGGTTCTGCCTTTTTTTCAAGTCTTTGGAGGTGTTCTATTAGATCTAAAGAGGCAGCAAGTGATTCGCAATTCGTTTCCGAACTTTGCACTTTCTCTTCCACTTTCTCGAATTCTCCGTCAAAGATCTCACCTAAGCGTTGATAAAGGGTCCGTAGTTCCAATCTTTCAAACAAATTTTTAATGTCGGTTGTTTGCGGACTATTAGGTTTTAGGTCATCAAGGGTTACATCAGTAGGGACATCATCGACTAGCGTCATGAGTTCTACATTTAGCCGAGCTAATTGTTCATTATCTTCTAGATTTGAACGTAGTTTCGGTGTCTGTTTGTCTGCCGCACCAAAAATCTCATCCATAGTGCCGTACTCGTTAACAAGTTTTGCTGCTGTTTTCTCCCCAACTCCAGGAACGCCGGGAAGGTTATCTGACTTGTCTCCTCGAAGAGCAGCATACGTTACGTAATCTGATGGAGTTACACCAGTTCGTTCACGAATTCCATCTTCGTCGTAGAGGACATAATCAGATACTCCTCGTCGGTTATAAAGCACTTTAACAAATGGGTCACTAACCAATTGGTAGCTATCACGATCTCCTGTGACAATTATTGATGAGATATTTTCTTTCTTAGCTTTAGCAGCATATGTTGCGAGAATATCGTCTGCTTCATATCCAGGGATTGCTATAGATTGTATTCCTAACACCTCAAGTGTTTCTTTAACGATATCGAATTGCTGCAATAACTCATCTGGTGTTTCTGCTCTACCTGCTTTATAGGTGTCTACTTTCTTATGTCGGAATGTGGGAGTGGGTAAGTCAAAGGCAACAGCTATTCCTTCAGGGTTATGGTCGCGGATCAAGTTGATGAGCATAGTTAAGAACCCATAGATAGCTCCGGTGGGTTGTCCTCCTGAAGTTCTCATGTCTGCTTCAGCTAAGGCGAAATGCGCTCTATACAGTAATGAATTACCATCTATCAACATCACAGATTTCATTGGTTTCTTCTCCTATCCTCCACACATGTCCTTATAAAGGAAACTATTGGTCGTCCTCAAGAATTGCTTTAGCCACTTCTTTCATAGGTGAACGTTTCTCCATCGCCTCTTTTTGCAGATACCGGTAAGCATCTTTCTCTTTTAGTCCATATTGGTCCATTAACGCCCCTTTAGCTCGATCAACTACTTTCCGAGTTTCTAAATTCTCCAATAAATCATCATTCTCTTTTTTGAGGGCGATGATCTCTTGGAATCTTCCTATAGCTAATTCAATTGATGGAACTAGCTCACTACGTTGAAATGGTTTTACCAGATACGCCAAAGCACCAGCTTGGCTGGCATCTTGGATTAAGTCGCGTTGGCTGAAAGCGGTCAATAGGAGAACTGCAGCTATCTTTTCGTTATTGATAATCTCCGCTGCTTCTATCCCAGTTAAACCTGGCATTTTAATATCAAGAATTACCACGTCAGGTTTTAACACTCGTGAGAGTTCTACAGCTTCATCACCTCGTCCAGTTTCTCCAACAACTACATAGCCTTCTGCTTCAAGACTCTCACGTAGGTCAAGTCGGATAATCGCTTCATCTTCCGCTATCACAATTCTTATTGGCTTTACATAATTGTCTTTCATTATTGGGATGCCATTTGGTCAAGAAGTTGATTTTGCAGGTCCTCAACTCTTCCGATTTCCTTGAGGAGTAATTCTCGATGGCGTCGCATTGATTCTGCATGTTTACTAGCTTCACGGTGCTCTTGGCCCGCAAGCGGGGTTTCCGAAACTAAAGATCTTATCCGAGCGTCTTCAGCTTCTTCAGAGAAATGCGATAGCTGTTCTTCCGCTACTTGAAGGTCAACACGAAGGCGTTTTAATCTTTGTCCTGTTTCAGTTAAGCGACGCTCTAATAACTTACTTTTCACAAACACATCTTAGTTAGTTAGCGCCGGAAGGTAGCTTATTAATAGCTTTAAGTACTGATTAATTCTCTTTTAAAGTGCCCGAGGCGGGACTTGAACCCGCACTCCCCGGAGGGAAAGGGATTTTGAGTCCCCCGCGTCTGCCAATTCCGCCACCCGGGCAAATAAAACTATTTAACGCTTCTGTCGTGAATCGTAGCGGTATGGAAGAGAGAAAGACTCTTTTGTAAAGCAGTTTTTAGAATGTTCTCTCTTTAAAGCTCTAACCAATTTACACACATCACAGAAGGAGATAATCCAGTGCTCTATTGTTAGACGCTACGCGTTAACACCCTCCATAGTTAGTTTGAAGTCTCGTTACTATCATGAAAAATGACAAAAAAATGCACAGGTTGCTCTTAAAGGAATTACAGTCACATAGAGGTTCTTAGAATGATTGTTTTTACCTACCCTGGGCAAGGGTCGCAGAAGATGGGAATGGGCGAGAAATGGCTAAACCATCCTTCATGGGAATTGGTTCTTGAAGCTTCTTCTATCACTGGTCGAGACCTGAGTGCTTTACTCCTTAGTGCAGATGATGATGAATTAAAACAGACGAAGAATGCTCAAGTAGCAACTTTTCTAACCTCAATGGTTATTTTTGATTCATTGCAGCGTGTAGGTGTTGAGGCAGCAGCCCATGCTGGACATAGTCTAGGAGAATACTCGGCTTTAACTGCCGCTGGTTCCTTAGATTTTGAGGATGCAGTCAAGTTAGTAACTGAACGAGGCGAGGCTATGCAGGTTTGCGCAGAGTCTCAAGAAGGCACGATGGCTGCGATCCTTGGATTAGACGATGATTTGGTAGAAAGCGCTTGCCATCGAGTGGACGATGATGTTTGGGTAGCGAATTACAATGCCCCAGGGCAAGTTGTCATTGCTGGATCTCCTTCAGGTATAGACGCTGCTTCAGAGATCGCTAAGGAAATAGGAGCTAAGCGTGCAATGCGTCTTCCAGTTTCGGGAGCTTTCCACACTCCCTTTATGGAACCAGCTCGTGACAGATTACGAGAAGCTATTGAAAGTGTTGAATTCCGAGCCCCTGACCACCCTGTATACGCAAACGTTGATGCCATCGGCCACGAAGAAGGCAGCGACTGGCCTGCACTTCTTTCTTCACAACTGACAAGCCCAGTTCGTTGGAGGCAAACCCTTCATCAACTAGATGGCGCAGGGTTTACAACGTTCGTTGAAGTCGGCCCAGGAGCAGTGTTAACCGGTATGACTAAACGCACCCTAAAGGACTCGGCGAGAATCTCTATTAGTTCCCCAGATGACATAGACATGCTTCTTGAAATGATTTCTGGCCAACAACCATCCTCTGGTGAATCTCTCGAAGGAGAACACCTTTTCGCAACGGAGAGGTTAGTAGTCAGCCCTTGTGCAGGGGTCTTCGTACCTACAGGTGAAGACCTTACGGGACGATTTATTCATGCTGGATTCCTTTTAGGACATGTAGGTGAGACCGAAGTTCGAAGTGCGTTTGCGGGCGAAATACAAGGATTCCTTGCTGTTGACGGAGAACGAGTTACTTCTAGTCAACCCATTGCGTGGTTAAGGGTAACGAAATGAGTGAAATCAATGAAAATTCTGGTGGCAGAATCACTGGTTGGGGAATAGCGCTTGGATCCGAGACGATAACTAACGATGACCTTGCTTCAAGAATGGATACAAGCAATGAATGGATTCTTGAACGCACTGGTATCCAAGAACGAAGAATCGGGGGATCTACTGCTGGCTTAGCTGTCCAGGCTGGGCAGGATGCATTAGATATGGCTGGATACAAAGCTGAAGATATAGATCTATTAATTTTGGCTACCACAACACCGGATGATCAAATTCCGGCGACTTCAGGGGTAGTTCAACATGAATTAGGACTTACCTGTGGTGCTATGGATCTCAATGCTGCTTGCAGCGGATTCGTTTATTCTCTTGTTACTGGTTTTGGGTTTCTCAAATTAGGTTACAAACGAGTTCTTGTCATTGGGTCAGAAACCTTATCTCGAGTGACTGACTGGGAAGATCGCTCCACGGCAATCCTTTTTGGGGATGGAGCTGGCGCTGTTGTAATTGAAGCTGAAGCAGGAACCGGATGCCTCCTAGGGTGGAATTTAGGCTGCGAAGGGTCCTTGCGAGATATCCTCTACGCAGAGGTTGGTGGAAAAATCGTTATGGCTGGCAGAGAAGTTTTTCGAAAAGCAGTTATAGCTATGACTGAATCAGCTAAATCATCTATTGCAGCAGCGGGCCTATCATCTGATGATATTTCTTATGTGATTCCACACCAGGCAAACATACGCATTATTGAGTCAGCGATGAAAAGACTAGGGATAGCACAGAATCGCGCTGTTTCGGTCCTCCAGAAAACAGGTAATACATCCTCCGCTTCAATCCCAATTGCTTTATCCGAAGCATTGAATGATGGGCGGGTCAAATCTGGTGATATTCTCCTTTTAGTTGGATTCGGGGCAGGAATGACATCTGCTAGTGCAATTATCCAATGGGGTGAAACGAATGAGTGAGATAGCCTTAGTAACTGGTGCGAATCGTGGAATCGGTTTATCAATTGCCACAAAATTACATGCTGAAGGCTTTACCGTAATTGGTACGCATCGTAGTTCGCCACCACCAAACACCGGATTTACTTCAGTGGAATGCGATATCACTATTCCCGAAAGTATTGAGTCAGCTTTTACCACAATTGAAGATCAATTTGGTCCAGTTCAAGTCCTTGTCGCTAATGCTGGTATAACGAAAGACAATTTATTACCCAGAATGAGCGAAGAAGATTTCTCGTCGGTCATTGAAGCAAATCTAACCTCAGCCTATCGTCTAACTAAACGCGCTATTAAACCGATGATGAAAACGAAATGGGGCCGAATTATTCTCATCTCTTCTGTAGTAGCTAGCGGAGGCCAAGCTGGACAAGCTAACTACGCCGCTTCGAAAGCTGGTTTAGTGGGCCTTGGAAGGTCAATTGCGAAAGAATTTGCATCTAGAAACATCACAACGAATATTGTGGCTCCTGGCCCTGTCCGAACAGACATGATAGATGCGTTATCAGATAAACAGAAAGAGGCCATCCTTGCATCTGTGCCCTTGAAAAGATTTGCTGAACCAGAAGAGGTGGCATCAACAGTTGCTTTTTTAGCAAGTAAAGAAGCCGGGTACATTACTGGAGCTATTATCCCTGTTGATGGCGGCCTTGGCATCGCATAGCGAATAGTATTAGACAAATAAGAAAGGGAAATATATGAGTGACGAAAATTTTGAAAGATTTAAGAGATGCGCTGTAGATGTTCTCTCTGTTGAAGCAGATCAAGTGACTTTGGAAGCTAGATTCGCAGAAGATTTGGATGCTGACAGTTTGGATCTGGTTGAGCTCGTTATGGAACTTGAAGAAGAGTTTGACATAACTGTTGAGGAAGAAGAACTTCAAGAGCTGCCTACTATAGGCGATGCCTTTAAGTTGATTTCCAGCAAGTTGTAATGAGTTCCCGCGTTGCCATTACCGGAATAGGGGTTGTTTCCAACGCTGGTCTGGGAACTGAAGTATTTTGGAATTCACTTATATGTGGAGTTCCTGAACACGGATTTCATGTTAAAGACTTTGACCCACTCCCGTATTTCGACGGGAACGCTAAAGAGGCGCGACGCTCTGATAGATTTGCGCAATTTGCTTTAGCAGCTGCTCATGAAGCTACTAGTCAAGCTGGGGATTTCCTAGACGATCCGACTTCAGCTGGTTCATGGGTTGGAACCGGAGTGGGAGGATTATCCACCTTAGAAAATCAAGTTGGTGTTTTCACAGAGAAAGGGCCTAGACGTGTATCTCCTTTTCTTGTCCCGATGATGATGGCAAATGCTGCTTCAGCAAGCATTTCTATGAAGTATGGTTTGCAGGGTCCTTGTGAAACAACCGTCACTGCCTGCGCAGCCGGCACACATTCGATTGGCAGAGCGGCAGAATTAATCCGTAATGGAAAAATGAAAGTTATGGTCACAGGAGGGGCTGAAGCAGCTATGACTCCAGTCGGATCTCAAGGGTTTATTAATATGACAGCAACCTCTAGTGCAGGGATTAGCCGCCCATTTGATAAAGAGCGTGATGGGTTCTTGCAATCTGAAGGGGCTGGAATTTTGGTTCTTGAGGAGTGGAATTATGCAGAGTCAAGAGGGGCCACAATTCTTGCTGAACTTCTAGGTTCAGGCAGTACCGCAGATGCACATCACATTACAGCCCCCGCCCCTGGCGGTAATGGCGCTGTTCGGTGCATGCAAGCAGCTATTACAGATGCCGGATTGTTACCATCAGATATCGCCCATATCAACGCTCACGGAACATCAACTCCCTTGAACGATGCTGCTGAAGCTGAAGCGATCTCAGAAGTATTTGGTGAGAGTCGACCAGCTGTAACAGGTTCCAAAAGCGTTACTGGCCATTCTCTTGGTGCTGCAGGGGCTATCGAAGCCGTTGCAGTCGTTCTTTCTATACTTAATAAGACTATTCCACCTACACATGGAACTTCGATGGTTGACCCAGAGATTAAAGACTTAAACCTTGTTATCTCTAATGCTCTTGATTGGAAACCCGGACCGTCTCTAAGTAATTCTTTTGGCTTTGGCGGACATAATGGGACAATCGTAATCGGACCAGTTTCCTGAAGTAACGCTTAGTTACGCGTCAACCACGACGAACATTAATTCGGTCGCACACGCTAAATCACCGTTTACTCTCGCCTCTCCTGTAGCTTTCCCTGCTTTCCCAGAAAGTCGACCTACTTCTACGCGCAGTTGTAACGTTTCACCTGGAAGGACTTGTCTACGGAATCGTGCTTTATTGAGTCCACCAAATAAAGGTAATTTACCTGCAAATCTCTCATCCTGAAGGACAAGGTAAGCACCTAGCTGCGCTATTGATTCACACATAAGCACCCCTGGTAAAGTCGGCCTATCAGGAAAATGCCCTTTGAAAAAATATTCATCACCATTCAAAGTCCACACTGCTTCCGCCCATTCACCTAATTCAAGATCTATGACCTCTGTTAAAAATAAGAATGGATTTCGGTGTGGCAGTACATCTTCGGGTTTAGGGAAAGTCATGTAACTCCTTAAAACTGCAGTAGGGGCCGTCATTGACGGCCCCTAATCGCATTAAACCATTTGGATCAGGTGGAAGCTTTAGCAGCGGCTTTCAACTTTGATCCTGCAGATATTTTTATTGTGTTAGCTGCGGCTATTTGAATGGTTTCCCCAGTTTGTGGGTTTCGGCCTGCGCGAGCTGCCCGGTGACCACGTTCAAAGGAAAGGAAACCGCTTAGGACGATTTTATCGCCACCTCCGCAAACAGCACTTGTGACAGTTGCTTCAAGTCCTTTTAGAACTTTGTCAACATCACTTTGGCTTACGCCTGAACCGCTTGAAATAGCAGCACATAACTCTGACTTATTCATAATTATCCTCCTGGCCAAACTGGGTTATCCCAGTCGGCATTTATACGCATTTACGTATATGTAGCTAAATTACACGCTTGTAACCCTGAATGGGGTTCATTGCTAATATTTTTTTAAGTATTTCTTCATTTGATGGGATTAGTCCCTAAAAATGCGTAAAGGCCGCCCCGAGGGGCGGCCTTTACTGCATCGAAAAGTTTTACCTTCCGACACCCTTTCCTAGAGCAGAAACTGCTGCATCTTTGATTGGGCCGAATGCAAGAATTAGTAATGCGAGACCGATATCAGCTCCGAAGTCACCCATACCGAGAACCTCGGTACCAGTGCCGTAGCCACTAATCGATGCATCTGTAATTACTACAAACAGATAAGCCCAGATAAGGGATAGGTTTGCGCCGATAAGGGGAAGGCCTTTAAGCATTCCACCTACACCAGCTAGGTCGAGAATACTGTCTAACACGGCGACTACGCCCTGTAGCAGCATTCCCATTATAAATAGTGTGACAAATGTTGCCATCATAATATTGAAAGCTCCTTGTTTAATTTAAACAACGCACCGGGGTCCTCAACCAAAGTCAATTTACCCGGCTATGAACTAATTTAGCCTTTTTCGCCTCTTCGTGTGACGATAGTTACATTTTCTTGCGTTTTTCCTAAAAATCTGGCCAAAAAATGCTTCTGGACTGGGGTAATGGAGTTATTGAGAATAGAGATAAAATTAGTATTTACCGCTAAAAAGAAGGTAAAACTACTAAATTTCGTCTAAAGCAGTTCTAAATTCTGAAACGAATTTTCCTACGTTTTCGGGGCTCTCTCCATCTAATAATTTTTGTACAATTGCTGACCCCACAATGCATCCATCTGCAATTTCAGCGATTTCTTGGGCTTGTTTTGGATTCCCTATCCCTACGCCAACCAATACAGGTTTCTTCGTGGTCGCTTTGCACCGTTTAGCGATTACCTGAGCGCTGCTAGCTAACTCTTCACGTGCACCCGTAATGCCTAATAAGCCGACTGCGTATACGAAACCACTGCTATTTTTGCAAATTTCAGGGAGTTGTTCGTCCGTGGTTGTCGGAGCTGCCAAAAGAATAGTTTCGATACTATTTCCCATCGCCACATCAATCCATG
>Ga0315322_10001500_pt1 | contig 18080 bp, 16 predicted proteins | sample M110021515metaG_FD_203461 | JGI IMG/M metagenome (GOLD analysis project Ga0315322, IMG submission 203461) | Ammonia-oxidizing marine archaeal communities from Monterey Bay, California, United States - M1 100m 21515 | ecosystem: Environmental > Aquatic > Marine > Intertidal zone | place: USA...
GGTAGCTCATTACGGAGAATCCTATGCCAATAAATGGCATAACCCCGTTAACGTCGCAAAAAGAATCAAGGTTTTTATGGACAGGTGACTGTGTCTTAATTTTTTAACTTAATACACTGCGCCTGCACAAACTTAAGTTTTCCATTCCTTCAATCGAGCTTGTATTCCTTTTCATTTTATTTGTTTTCAAGATTTAAAAAAAATGTGCGGAATCGCCGGCATAATTAGTAGAGAATCCCGTTCTCTGGAATCACTTGTATCAATGGCTAGATTGTTGAGACATCGGGGTCCTGATGACGAAGGTTTTCTAGTGCTTGAAGGCGAAAGCCCAACACCTTTGGCTGGAGAGGAATCACACCCTTCCTCTATCGCTCGTCATTCGTTGAAAGACTGTAAAATCGAGAACTTCTCCTTCGAAGGAGTGTCATTAGGCATGGCTCATCGTAGGTTGTCGATTATCGACTTGTCGGCCAACGGGCACCAGCCCATGTCGCGAAACAATAAGGTATGGATCACTTATAATGGGGAGGTTTACAACTACCTGGAAATCCGAAATGAACTCGAGGGACAGGGAGTCTCGTTTTCGACGGATTCAGATACTGAGGTCGTCTTGGCCGCTTACGAAAGGTGGGGGGTAGAGTCGTTTAGTCGATTGAACGGCATGTGGGCGATGGCGATATTGGACCTACGCATGAGAAAAATTATCATCTCGAGGGACAGGTTCGGCATAAAGCCTCTCTACCTCTATGCAGAAGAAAAGGCATTGGCATTCGCTTCCGAAATAAAATCTTTCAAAGCACTACCAAATTGGAATCCCCGGGCAAACGAAGGAGCTATTCACGAGTTTCTATTCAACAGTCTATCGGATCATACGGAAAAAACGTTTTTCAAGGACGTAAACCAATTGCTGCCCGGTCATTTCGTATCGATTGATATCGATCGAACAGTCCATAGCCTTCAGGGCATCAAGCAGGAACGCTGGTATGATTTGCCGATCGATTCACCTGAAGTTTCTTTTGAAAAAGGCATCGATCCATTCAAGGAATTATTTCTCGATTCAGTACGAATTCGAATGAGGTCGGATGTCCAGCTTGGTTCATGCCTTTCAGGAGGACTTGACTCCTCTTCCATCGTCGGGGCAATGAGAGAGTTGTCGGCGGAATCTCAGATAAGCACGATCACGTCGTGTTCCATTCACAAGGAATTCGATGAGTCTTTTTTCGCAGATCAGGTCGTTGATTTCACCAATGCTAAGTCGGCAAAAGTATTCCCCGACCCCAATTACCTCTCTGAAAAAATTGATGACATAATCTGGCATCAAGACGAACCATTTGGCTCTGCAAGCATCTATGCCCAGTGGTGTGTCTTTGAAAAAGCTCGCGATCTGGGAATCCCAGTCATGCTGGATGGCCAGGGGGCCGACGAAACTCATTGTGGATACACTTCGTTCCTGAGACCTTATGTCTTCGGTCAACTGCGCACGTGCAACTTCCTATCTCTTTGGAGGAGTCTGAAATTACTCAGGCCCACCACGAGGAAAGCCGCCGGTTCATTTCTTAGAGGGCTTCTAGATCTAGCCACTCCTTCGCCTTTGAGTAATTACTTTTCATCCCGAAAGGAAGAAGGAAGGATGAAGGGCTGGTATTTCGGACGAGAGAGACTTCTCGATTCATCTTCAATGTCACGACAAAACAATTTGCGGGATCACTCCGCATACATGATGAATACTGGGATGCGAATGCTTCTCCATTGGGAAGATCGGAATTCAATGGCCCATTCTGTCGAGTCGAGGGTTCCATTTCTTGATTATCGGCTTATGCCTTTTCTTTTTTCATTAAGTGACGCAGAGCGCGTGGAAGGGGGGTGGTCCAAATCAATCATTCGCAAATCAATGTGTGGCCTTTTGCCTGATGAAGTTATCCACAGACAGGACAAGATGGGATTCGTCACTCCTGAATCGATCTGGGCAAAGAACGAATGCAGGGAACTCTACCTACGGGATCTCAAAGAACTCCCCGAGTGTTGGGGAGATTTGATCGGGCCGGGAATTGCGGAATCCTTTGGAGGCTTTCTGAGAGGCGAGAAAGAATATAATTCAATCTTTTGGAAAATCCTTTGCCTGAATCGTTGGCGAAAAATTTTCGGCGTAAGCCTTTAAACGCTGTCATTCCCTCCCGAGAGATTCCAGTACTTCGACCAATTCCTCGGTCTTTCTCTCTCTGCTGTGCTTGCGGATTTCGCTCTCGTCATAATCCAATTTGAATTGCTTGTCTTTTTTCCACTCCTCGAACCACTTGGCCAGCTGGAGGGCAATCTCATTCGGATCAGACAAACTGACCCCAGTTTTAGTCGACTCAATCAGCTGTTTGATTTCGCCATCATCGCTAGGAGCCGCCAAGATCGGTCGCCCAGAACTCAAATAATCAAAAATTTTTCCTGTCAAAACACCTTTTTCGTTCGGGTGCGCGAGGACCCAAAGAGCTGATGCATTTCGAATCCTAGACATGGCTGTTTCCCGCGGAACCCTATCCTCACAAGAAAAGTGAACATTCTCGAACCTCTTGAGGTCAAACGCGCTAATGGAATCCGGCGAAATCCCCAAGAAGCAAAGCCTGATTGACTCTCTCGGAATACGCCCATCGGAAACACATTTATGAATTGCTTCGAAAAGGGGCAGGGGGTTTTGGCGGTTATGGTTCAGGCTTCCCGCATAGAGAATCGTAAAAGCATTATTGTCGGACTTGCTCCTCGGAGGTATGTCATTCGGGTCGAAACCATTGCTGATAGTGTGAATTTTTCTTCCTAGTACCCGACCGAGTTCATCCGAAATTCCCTTACTGACCGACACCACTTCGTTGGCGAGACTAGACAGCAACCTTTCTTGTTTTGAAATGAGCTTTTGCTTACGAGAGGAACTGAGATTCTGTACATTCCAGGAATCCCTGATATCGGCAATCCAAGGAATGCCAAAGCACCGAGAGAGTTCAGAGGCAATCGACAGTGTGGCCAAGGGGTCATGAGTTGCCACTACAGCATCAAATGAATTGCTTTCACAAAGCTCAAATGCCTTCATCCTCGCCAGTCTCCACCAGTTGTATGGGGTCTTTTGGGGAAACAGCCAAGGAAAGACGTTGCGGATGAAAAAACGATTCATTCCGCAAGGTCCGTAGGATGGAATCCTATGCACCTCGCCCTCACCAATGTCGGAAAGAAGACCTTCGTCATAATCCGGAGCATGCCGGGGCCAATCTTCGCATACCACGATTGGTTTCCAGTTGAATTTAGGCAGGTATTTGCAAAAACCATGTGCCCTAAAGCTTGAAATGCGATTGCGGGGAGGAAAATAAAAGGACAAAAAAAGTACTCTTTTCAAGAATCAGTCTCTTTCAATTTGGCTCATGAATCTTTGAATAAGAAGACTTTTTTTTCGGTCGTACAAACCATTGGTCATATACCGCTCGACGAATGTCAGGTTTTCCGTCGTTAAGCTAGGATTATCCTTTATCATCTGGAGGGATCTTTGAATATGAGGAATTACCGATTCCCCTTTCCCTACGTGAACCATTCCCTGCATCGGAAGGGGAACCAACGTGTCCGCCGCCCGGAAGTCTTCGGATATGGGTATTGATCCGGCGTAAATCGCCTCATAGTGACGATATGACCAAAGGGCATTGCCAGGTGGAGCCAAGGCCGACTTTGCCTTAAGCATTAGGTTGAAGTAGGAAACAAAGTGTGCTCTGCCCTTATTCAGAAACAAGCGTTTTAAGTTCTTGCTCGCTTGCTCCTGCATTCGCTTGGCATTTGCTCCACGCATGAAAAAACCACCGGAAAAAGACAATTGATGATTCTTTGATATTTCTTCTAACCATTGGATTCTTATATTTTTGTTTTTTGTTCCAGAAGTTTCTTGCCAGCTAACTACGGGATTTCCCAGGAAAGTCGTATCGACTGGTCTCTCTAAGTTTTTGCACGGGCTACTTTTTACCAAGTTATGAAATTTAAAGCAAAAAGAGAGCCATTTGTGCCTTCTGATCGGCAAGGTTCCCCAATTGAATTCATCGCCCCAGTTCTTTTGAGTCCATGGCTTAAGGTAAGATTTAGTCATTGAGACTAAAAGCTCTTTGTCGGTATTTCCCCAAATGACCTTTTCATGGTCACCGTAATCAAAGAGATGAATCTTTTTAAATGAAATTTTCTTCAAATCGTTGCGTGAGACCATGGATGGGATACCGATGAAAAGATGATCGGTCTGGTAGGATCTTGAACCTGATAGCTTTTCAACCCTTATCGTCGTTACCGAAGAGGAACCATAATATTCTTTTAGGAAGAGTTCCAAGTTTCTTCCCCGAGCGCCTCTGCCACTTCTGTGACCACTCATGGCTCCCGCTTCAATTATCAGAAAGCTGGGCATCGTAAATTGGCAGTTCCCGGCATAATGAAGTGATGGATGATCATCGTAACTGGTTTGACCGTTCCTTTGGAACAAAAACGAAATCAGTAAAAGTCTTTCTATGCAGGCGGCCTTTTTCACGAAGGCGCGCGTAGTTCTCGATGGGAGTCATTCCGCCGTTGAAGAAGCAAAAACCCCGGTAGTCAATGCTGTGAAGTAATTCGAATGGTTTGCAATTTGGGTTCATTGCGTCATGGCATTCAAACAAAATATCAGGTTTCCCCCTCTTTATCGTCTCGACTCCCCCCTGAAGTACATCAAATTCATGGCCCTCCACGTCGCATTTTATGAATTTAACCGAAGACGCAACTTCACGGTCGAGAAAAGAGTCTAGGGTGATGACATCAACCTCAATTTTTTCCAAGGATTCATTACTTTCTCCGGTTTCCACCGAAGCGGCCCCCCAATGATTCTTCGGTCTGTACATTTTCATTTTTTTGGTTGTCGAGGATAAACCTACGTTCGCAATTTCAAGTCTTGAAAGTGAAAATGCAGCCCTTAGGTCATGCAGTTCGTGGTGTAATTCGGGTTGAGGCTCAAATGCGATGACTTTTCCGTTAAATCCAACTTTCTTGTGCATCCAGTAGGAAAAAATGCCTCGGTTCGCTCCGATGTCTAATACAGTGTGTCCCTGTAATTTGGATTGTAATAAGAAAGATACTCCGAACTTCTCGCTAATAAGTCGGTACCTCCAGGCCCGATGCCAAAAATGTATTTTTTCCCACAAATTCATATTGTTACGACTACTTTTATGCAAGTGGTACGCAGTAAAGGCTACGCAGGTTTTGCATTAATTGAACCAAGGTAGGATTGTATTAGGGTCGCTTGTGGCTTTTGGGCTTTTTTCATTTAGGAAACTTCCATTAATTGATTTCTCGTAATACTTAAGATATTCGTAAGCCATCTTTTTTGCGTTGAATTGTTCCACCGCATATTCTCTGCATGAGATGCTTGACCATGATGCTGCGTTTCTGAGTGCCTCGCTAAGTTCGTCTGATTTGTTCGAGAGAAAACCCACTTCATCCGTTACTATCTCAGGTAACGCTCCATAAGGAGTACCGAAAACCGGGCATCCGCAATAGAGACTTTCTATGAGAGCCAATCCAAAAGGTTCATTCCATCGGACTGGAAAGACAAGCCCCTCGGATCTTTGCATTACCTCATTTTTATATTCATCGTTTACCATCCCGTGGAATTTGACGCGTGGATTTACAGTAAAGCGAAATCCCATGGAAAAATTCAATCTGCTCCCCCCCAATACGTGGAGTTTTGCCTTTTTCACTCGCATGGTCGTAGAGATGGCTCCTCTGACGTTCTTTCTTCGCCAAGCGGCTTTCCCGAGAAAATGAAAGCCGTTTCGCTTACACTTATCGAAGTGCTCTTCGCTCCAATCCAAACCGTTGTGAACATATGTGCTTGATCCGTAGCTTTCGGCATGATTTGAGGATACGAAAATCGTTTGTTTGTCTAGAATCGAGCCTTTTGGGCAATTGCCGTGCTGGGTGAGGACGTAAGGAAACTGTACGTCCTCGGGCAGATCAGAGTTGAAATGAACGACGTCGACGTCTTCTGGAATCAACCGCCTTATGTCATCCTCTTTGGTGTAACTGATGATTTCAGCAAAAGAGCAATAGGAGTTCGGTGCTGCGAGAAAGACTACTTTGTGTCCCAGTTCATTTAGCTCTTTCGCCAAGCACCATATGACACGCTCGGTTCCCCCGTATTTTTCGGCAGGCAAGCGACTGGTAGTTGTAATTAGAATTTTCATTCATCAACCTCTTGTAGAATCGAATGTATCTGGTGTCTCGGACTGTGCAAAGCCGTTTCTTTCATAAAGGCGACTGTGTTTGAAGAACGCCGCAAAGGCAGTTGATACGGCGATGAACAGACCAGGGAATCCATCAAGAAATCCAAATCTTAAGAAATAGGCTCGAATGAAACGCCAAATCGGTCTGAACAATACATGGCTAAGTCGCCACTTACTTCCCGCGTCTAGTTGCCTTTGCAGGTAAATGTCGGAGAAGTAAACGATCTTAGAGATGAAACTGTTCATCGTCGGATACGAAAAATGCAATAAATCTCCTTCGAGGACACCCACTTTTCCTTCGACATGAAGTTTGTCGTGTTCTCGAGAACCTTTCCAAGTTCCCATGCCATTTCGAATTAGGCGAACTTTGCGGTCCGGATACCAATCGCCGTGACGAATCCATCTTCCCAGAAAGAAAGATTTCCTTTTAAATGAAAATCCGTCTGCTTCGTCGGCGGGATCCCTTTGCAAAAGACTTTGGATGGAAGCTAAGAGAGCAGGGGATATTCTTTCGTCCGCATCCAAGCAAAGCACCCATGGTTTGTCCGCCTTGGACAGTGCAATATTCTTTTGATCTCTATGCCCATGCCACTTTTCCTCAAAACATTTGACACCATACTCTCTGGCTACTTCCAAGGTCTTGTCAACGCAGTCATTGTGAACCAGAATGATTTCTTCTGCTATTCCATCAAGACTATCCAAGCACTTGGGCAAATTGATTTCTTCGTTGGACGCAATCAGGGCAACGCTAAGTTCAGTTTTCACATTTTTCATGAGGTCTCATTCCAAAAGGAATTACACTTTTCAAAAACCTCGGAGGGGCTTATCAAAGACATGGCTCGTCCACCTTCTTTCGGCGAATCTTTTGGCTGAATTACAATTAGAGGAGAGTCGTAGCACGGCCTCGTTGCCTGTGGGTTCGTCGGGCCAAAAAGTACAACTACCTTGGTTCCCAATGAGTTTGCTAGATGAACCCCGCCGGAATCGCAACCAACGACTATTTCGCAAGAGGCAAATTCATCCGCAAGCTCAGGCAAACTAGTTTTTCCTGTGAGATCACCAACCCTATCGCTATTTGAATTTTGAGCGATTGCACAGGCTGCTTCCACTTCTTTTTTTGTACCATATAAGAAAATGCAGATGGACTTATTTGAGCCGAGAAGGAGCTTGCAGAGTTCAGACCATTTATTTGTAGACCACCTTTTCGCAGGATGGTTTTCGGATCCCAAAATGATTCCGATCTTAAATTTGGAAGGGGTAGTCGTCTTGATGAGCGGTCTGTAATCAATTGGACGATCCAAGCCAAAGTGAGCTCCCAGCATTGTCCACAGTTCGGATTGGTGAATACTCTTGCCTTTTGGAAATGCATGACCAGCGGAGCGAAATATGTGGCTGAGGAAAGGTCTTGGCTTACCATTCCGCCTCAAGCCAAATCGATGGACGGAACCGATCAAAAATGCCTCAAGATCACCATTGAGGGAGTTCGTGAAGAGGAAATGGCAATCTGGAAAGAACTCTCGAATTTTGAAGGCGACTTTCAGACCGGTAAGGCTGAAAATATTGCCCGAAGGAAAATATAGGTTTCCCACACGAAGATGTTTTAATAGGCTTTTGTATTGGGGCTTGCAGAGTAAGATGAATTTGGCGTCCGGTCTAGACTTTGAAATAGCTAGAAGAATTGGAATCGCCATCATTATATCTCCGAGCCAGTTAGGCATTCTAATTACAAAAACAAGTTTTCGCGGAATAAGCGATGGAAGGAGCTTACGCTTTGATTTCAATCCAAACTTCACTTCGGGGTAGTATTGAGTTTTCCATTTGGAATGACTCCAAAGCCAGTCAGGAAAACCATTCGGGTGATCGGTTATTTTATCGGCTAAAATATGATGGCAGTCAAAAGCAATGGATCCTGAACCATCCAGTACTTTGAGTTCCATCTTTGAGCGAAAAAAACTAACTCTCTCAGGGCAGATGAATACGGCTCGAGCTTTTGTTGCTTTCTGCAAGATGTCCGGGAGCGTCGTAATTGATGCAATCCTATCGAGAAACATGGACAGAGTTCCTTGGACCCCCGCGTTTTGGTCAAACAAGATGGCTAACCAATTTCCCTTCTTGAGAAATTCCCTTGTTTGGGAAAAACCAGCTTCACGAGAAAAAGTTTCAATCCCGACTCCCAGACGAGCCGAGTTTATCCATCGGTCGAGTGCTTTGTTTTTATTGGGTCTGTAGATTGCTCCAAGTTTTCGACCGCCTTGCGGTCTGAAATGAGGTGAAGTAGCTAGAGTTTCGAACAGGCACACGTGTGGTAACATTACAATGAGGGGCTTACTGTCCGATCGTAGGTCCTTAATCTTCTTTTCCGCTTCATCGGAATAGACCACCGACCTTCTCAGCTTTTCTTTCCCAAGGAAAGGGTAGCATAGTGAAAACATTCCCATTTCGAACATCCTTGCTGCTGATTCTCGAGCGATCCTTTTGATCTCTCTGTAATCGCGATCGGGGAAGGCATATTTCAAGTTGGATAAAAGAATCCTTCGTCGTTGTGATGGAAATGCAGTAAATAAAGCACCCAAGAATTCGGTAAGGAATTCTAGGGTGGCGTAGGAAAGCAAGGATAGGATAAAACCCGTTGCTTTAATCAGAATCGCCATCTTGCCACAAAAGGCTTTAACTCCTAGAGTTATGAATCTTTACAAGCAACCGTCATTTCGATGCTGAAGGTTTTAATTATCAAGCCCTCCTCGCTCGGGGATATTATCCATGCTTTGCGAGTAGTGCAATTTCTCGTCAGGTCTTTTGATGATATTGAAATTCATTGGGTCGTTAAAAAAGGCTTGGAAGGTATTCTCGAAGCAAGTGGCATTGTTGAGCAAATCTTTCTTTTTGAACGAGGTGGAGGATTTTTTAAATTTTACAGATTAGGGCAAAGACTGAGGGCGGAGAAATATGACTGGGTTCTTGATTTGCAAGGATTGTTGAGGAGCGCGGTTCTTGCCAGGTGGGCTAACGGTAAGCAAACTCTGGGGCGAGCCGACGGCCGCGAGGGGGCCACGCTATTCTATAATTCAGTTGGTTCGCATGATCGGAAAAGGGAATTGCACGCAATTGAGAGAATGATTCCCTTTGTTGAGAAATTAGGAGTTGAACACATTGACGATAGATTAAGCCTTAGTTTTCAAGCATGTGAACATGCGAAAAGTCTTGTTGATCTAAATCTTTCTTCAGAGGAACGACGCATTGTCGTGTTCCCGGAAAGTAGGCGTAAGGAGAAGGTCTGGCCTCATTTTCGGCAATTTGCGGAAAAGTTGGCTCAAGAAAGACTTGCTAGCGTTTTAATTGCCGGAAATCATCCGGACGATCAGTTTCAAGATTGTATTGATTTGCGAGGGAAATTCTCTCTTCGAGAATTGCCTCAGCTTGTCCGTCAGGCTGCGTTAGTCGTCTCGAATGACAGCGCACCTTTACATCTGGCATCAGCTTTGGGTTGTCCGTTGCTTGGATTGTTCGGACCGACCCAAGCCTCAAGATATGGTCCTTATCCACAATCTGAAAGTAATACGACGATTCTTTCTTCGGCGACCGGGGCTATGGATGACATTTCCGTAAGCAGAGCTTTTCAAGCAACAGATGTGTTGCTGAGGAACGCATCTTAGGGTAGTTTACTTGGATTTTCTAAAGGTAGAGAGAGTTAAGAATTTGCTTAGTAGTCTTTTTGCGTGAACCCCTTGTCTCAATTGCCTGTCTGGCTAGCTTTTTGAATACTTTGAAATAATTCCTCGGGTTCTTGTAGTACGAAAGCGCTCCCCTTTGCAAGGTGGTCAATGTTTGTTCCGCTAATTTACTATTTGCCCCCTTGTGCACACCATTCTTTTCATGGCTTTTTTTAAATACGCCCCAAAGATTACCTCCGTCGCCAAACGGAGCACAATCAATAACTTTGAGTCCGACTGCTTGCCCCAAGGCGGATAAAGTTTCTTGGCTGTATGAGAAAAGGTGACCCGGATGCCATTTGTTTCTGAATGCCATGTCGGGATAAAGGATATTAGGTACTTCAATGATGAAAACTCCATCGTCTTTAAGAGTGTTTGAGAGATGGGACAGGTCACGAATGGGATGTTCCAGGTGCTCAAGTACGTGAAACATCGTTATCAGATCAAACTTTTCTTTGGCGTGGAATTCTGAAAAGGGTTGCACCTCGACATCAATGCCCAACTCGTTTTGGCTGTATTCTGCATAGGGTTGATTCGCCTCTACTCCCTGAGCTTGAAATCCTCTTGATTTCATGAGGTACACGAATTCACCGCTACTTGATCCCGCATCCAGGGTAATTGCGTTCTCGGCTACAAGCGCTCGAATCCTCTGATGTCTTTCAAGGGCTACTAAACCAGCGCGGTAAATGTGTTTGGGCTTTGGTTGATGAACTCCCTTGTAGGATTTCCTGTAATCAGTCTTGTAAAATTCCTCGGTATTTTCGAATGGAACAGGGTCAACGAAAATTAAGCCCGAATCCTTGGATATGACATTTCGCAAAGGTTCACCGTGTCGATCCTTCTCGCTTACGAGATATGCTTGATTACTCCCACTAATTGGGCAATTTCTACTAGTCTTAAGGAGCTTCGCCATTTTTTGCATTCTAGCTTGATCAGTTTTTCCAGCAAGTTAATTGACCGAGTCAGAGAGATCGCATAATAGGATTGAATCAGATTCCTTTATCCCGAACATCGCTTCCTTTAAATTTTATTCTTTCTAAACTAGTTTCTAATGCAATTTAACCATGATTGACGTAAATCACCTGAGGCAGGACTTGGAAGGATTGAAGTCGGCTATCGCTCGCAAGAAGTTCGATTGCGACTTCGATTCTTTGGTCGAGTTGGACAAAAAACGCCGGGAAGCAATATCGCAGGCTGAGCAGGCTAGGGCGGGGCAAAAGGCTGCAAACCTAGAGATGTCTCAATTGGCCAAGGGAAGTCCGGAGTTCCTTGCCAAAGTGGCCGAAATGAAGGAACTGGCGATTAAGGTCAAGAATCTAGAAGCGGTTGCAAAGGAGGCGGATGAACAATTTCAAAAGGTTTTTCTGTCTATTCCCAATATCCCGCATGACTCGGTTCCCGACGGGAAGCGCGAGGAAGACAACCAAGCGATTTCGACTTGGGGTGAGGTTGAAGGTGATTTTCCTCACGCCGTTCCCCATTATGATATTTCTTGGTTTGAGCGGATGATCGATTTTCCTCGCGGAGTCAAGGTGGCAGGGGCAGGTTTTCCTTTTTACTTGGGAGAAATGTCTCAATTTGTCCGCGCCTTGATAAATTTCTTTCTAGAGGAAGCCGGGAAGAACGGATACCAAGAGATTCATTCTCCCATTGTGGTTAACGCCGCGAGCGCTACCGCAACCGGTCAACTTCCTGACAAGGAGGGGCAAATGTACGTTGATCAGAATGAGGATGTGTACCTAATTCCAACGGCTGAAGTTCCCGTCACCAATTTTTTTCGTGATGAAATTATAATCTCTGACGAATTGCCCGTCAACCGATGTGCTTACACGCCTTGTTTCCGGAGAGAAGCCGGAAGCTGGGGCAAGGACGTCAGGGGATTGAATCGTTTGCACCAGTTCGACAAGGTAGAGTTAGTCAAGTGGGTTCATCCCGAAAGCAGTTTTGATGAACTCGAATCCTTGCGCCAAGATGCGGAAGGACTTCTGCAAAAGCTTGAATTGCCCTACCGCGTACTGTTGATTTGTTCGGGCGATATTGGCTTTCCCCATGCAAAGCAATATGATTTAGAGGTGTGGGCAGCTGGTCAAAAACGCTGGTTGGAGGTTTCCAGTTGCAGTAATTTTACTGATTTTCAAGCAAGGCGAGCAAATATACGGTTTCGTGGTGAAGACGGAAAGCCACAACCTGTTCACACTCTTAATGGTTCAGCTCTTGCCATTCCCCGAGTGCTTGCGGCTATACTTGAGAACAACCTCGACTCGGAAGGTCGAGTCAAAGTTCCCGATTGCCTGCGCCCTTGGTTCGACAAGGATTTCCTTTCAGGCTAATTATCTGGATTAAAATGAAATGAATGTTCCCGACGAACCGCGCGAGTCGTCGTGGCCAATTCTTGCAGCTAAAGTGGGGGCTCTTTTACCCCTCGCCGCTCTTGATTCCAAAGCTGTTTCTTTTTTGCAAGGTGAAGGTCTCCAAGCTACTTGGTTTTCGGCTTGCTCCGGAGGTGCGGATTCAGTTTTGTCTACGCTTTTGGCCTTTGCTCATTTTCCCGAATTAAATGAATCTCTAACCTTAGCTCACTTTAATCACTGCCTGAGGGGGGAAGATTCCGACGCCGACGAAACATTTGTCCACAGGCTCGCTAATGGGCTTGGAGTTTCATTTAAATCCGCAAGAGGCATGGGATCTAAAGACGACGAGTTGAGCCTGCGTGAGGAAAGATTAGCATTTCTGTCTCAGCTCGCCAGCCATCATAAAACCACAATTCTGCTTCAGGGGCATCAGCGCGACGACATTGCCGAAACCTTTCTCTGGCGATTGGCTCGAGGGTCGGGGTTGGCCGGACTCGCGGCGCCAAGACCTGTTCGTCGATCCGGCAACATGGTATTTGTTCGACCCCTTCTGACTATCTCCCGTCAAGAGATTCGCCGTATCCTTAAATCTGTCGGCGCGAAATGGCGAGAAGACGATAGCAATACTTCGTCCATATACTTACGAAACCGTCTTCGCATGGGTACTATGAAGGCTTGGTGCAAGGATGCAGAACGCGAGGTCGGAGTTGGAACCGTTCGGAGCCGGCGATTGCTCGAGGAGGCGGACGACGCCTTGGAGCAATGGGCGAACAACGCGTGGCGCGTGTGCTTTGAGGATGATCACTTAAAGGTGAACGATCTTACCCGTTTGCCAACAGCCGTAAGGCGAAAATTAATTGCTCGTTGGATTCATGAAACCTCACCTGGTTGTTTTCTCGACTATAGTAGCTTGGATCATTTGCTCGATGCTCTGGATCAAGGGGAGCGATATAAAACGAATGTATCTTCGAATCTTTGGATTGAAACCGACTCCAACCACTTGCGCATATTAAAAAAACTTTCTTCGCCCACCAGGTGGGGACCAGTTGCTTTTCCCGAAAATGTAAGTCTCTTTCTGCCTAATGGAGGTTCTCTTGTTTGGCAGGCGGAATCTCTTCTCCCTGACGTTTTTGCTTCGATTACAGCTGGTCATGTGGATCCAGGCAAACAGGCATTTCTGTCTGAGATAGCTGTTTCGGGCGCTAAACTTTTCGTCAGAAACTGGCAACCTGGGGACCGACTGCATCATTTGGGAGCACCAGGCGAGAGAAAGCTGAAGAAAGTTTTTATTGATAAAAAAATCGCTGAGAATATTAGATGGGAATTACCCATCGTCGTTTCTGAGACCGATGAAATTCTCTGGGTTCCCGGTCTACCACCTGCCGAGAAAGTTAAATTATCTGAGCCTTCCGAACGGGTAATCCGTTTGACTTATAGTTTACCTCTTACATGATGGTAGGGTAGTGGATAACGAACCAAAAAAAGAGGGAGATAACCCCGCACGCACCTTTCATCCTAAGGTTTTGCTCATCTGGCTAGCCATTTTTGCCGCTATCGTTGGGCTCCTTATGATGCAAGGAGAAGATATCAAGCAACACGGGTCTTCAATCTCTTCTGTCAATGAACTATTGGAGGCTGCTCGAAACAAGGAAATTGAGAGCGCCACCATTCAAAGCGACGCCAAGGGCGGAGAAGAATGGTACGTGGTTAAGGGGAAGTTCTCCAACCCCGGGCATGAGAAAGATTCCAAACAATTCAAGATTCTTCCCTTCACTGTGACGGGAAGAATCACCGAGTCTGACTACAAAGAGTTGAGAACTGCTCTCGCGGACAAGCTGAAAGAAGAACCTTCCAGTACCATTTGGACTGATTTACTTTTCAGTCTATTGCCTTTTTTGTTGATTATTGGTCTCTTGTATTTCCTCTTCGTCCGACAACTTCGCCAAGCGGGAAAAGGTGCTTTGAATTTCGGTAAAAGCAAAGCTAAGCTACTTACTCGCGACAAAGATAAAATCGTGTTTGCCGATGTAGCTGGTTGTGATGAAGCTAAAGAAGAAGTCTCCGAAATCGTCGACTTCCTCAAGGACCCCAAGCGGTTTCGGAAAATAGGAGGGAAAATTCCCAAGGGGGTTCTCATGGTCGGTCCTCCGGGGACGGGCAAGACCTTGCTTGCCAAGGCGGTAGCAGGCGAAGCGGATGTGCCTTTTTTCAGTATAAGCGGTTCTGATTTTGTTGAAATGTTTGTTGGTGTAGGAGCCGCCAGAGTTCGCGATATGTTCGAACAGGGTAGAAAAAATGCTCCTTGCTTGGTCTTCATTGACGAAATCGACGCCGTCGGCAGACAACGCGGAGCGGGCATGGGCGGAGGCAATGATGAGCGTGAGCAAACTCTCAATTCACTTCTTGTGGAGATGGATGGCTTCGATGGGCATGAGGGTGTCATCATCATTGCTGCTACCAATCGTCCTGACGTATTAGACACTGCTCTCCTCAGACCTGGGCGATTTGATCGTCAAGTGGTTATCGATCTACCCGACCTTGAAGGTCGCGATGCCATACTTCAGGTTCATGCCAAGAAGATTAAGTTGTCGGAAACCGTCGATCTTACAAAGCTTGCCCGAGCTACGGCAGGTTTTTCGGGAGCCGATCTAGCCAACCTATTAAACGAAGGTGCTCTCATTGCAGCGCGTCGGCGCAAGAAAATGGTGGAGCCTGTCGATTTGGACGATGCTCGTGAAAAGATTTCATTCGGACGTGAGCGTCGCCGTGCAATGGATGAGGAAGATCGCAAGATAATTGCTTATCACGAGTCTGGTCATGCCATCGTGCAAGCCGTTGTCGATGACGGATTACTTCCCATTCATAAGGTCACAATCATTCCCAGAGGTCAAAGTTTAGGCAGTACGATGTTCACCCCAAAGAAAGACATCCTGAACCACAGTAAGCGCCGGTTGCTGAATCAAGTATGTTGCGCCATGGGGGGGCGAGCTGCCGAAGAATTAGAAATTGGAGATGTTACAAGTGGAGCCGCAGGCGATATACGAATGGCTTCCTCTCTTGCCCGCAATATGGTTTGTGACTGGGGCATGAGTGAACTCGGCATGTTGTCTCTAGGTGACAAGCAAGATCAAGTTTTTCTTGGTAAGGAACTCACGCGGTCTCAAAACTATAGTGAAGAGACTGCTCGTAAGGTGGATGCCGCAATCAAGGAGATTATTGACGTCCAGTACCATCGTGCCGTTGGAATCCTTACCGAGCACCGTAAGGCTCTCGACAAAATAGCCGGGGCCCTACTTGAATATGAGACGATCGAGGGCAAGCATGTTCACGAAATTATCGAGTTAGGAGAAATCCGATCGCCAATCACCAAGGACCTTCCTCCGAAAGACTCGGACGAAGAGGCTCTGGAGGAGCATTCTCAAAAGGATACGGCGAAGGACGATGATGTAGGTGGAATTGATCCCGGCTCCGAACCGGCAGGGGTTCCAGCTTGAAGATCTTTTCAGCGTCAAATATTCTTGCCGATTACAAGTAATTTAGTATTTTCTTTTTCACTATGAGCCAACATCCAAGTTTAAAGCCCCCAGGCGGATTGATGAAAAAACGCAATGTATTAAAGCGTTTTCAACGCATAGATTTACTTCGAATTCGCAACCAGTGGAAAGAAGGTGATCGCGTCGTAAGTCTTCCCAAAACGAAGCCGGAAGAGTAAAGTCCCGATTCACCTTCCTTTTTGGTTCACCCAGTTTGCATACCCCTCTGAGGCTTCAGAGGTCCAGCTTATCCATTGTGGCTCCTCGTAAGGGTGGCTCTTGGTGATTTGCTCCAATAAGTCATCTTCATTTTCTTGAGAGTACTTTAATCGTAGTTCCCATTCTTCCTCCTCGGCGATTTCACCTTCCCAGCGATAAACGGATGTGACTGGACCAACCACTTGAACACAAGCTACGAGGTTCAATTCCACCATTTTTTTTGCTAGATCCAAAGATTGTTGTCGTGTCGCGAGAGTGGTACGACCTACTCTAATCAAATTGGTCACGGCAGAAATAGTTTGCAAATTCTTACAGTATTTGGCATTTAAATTTCTTTTTCCGATTAAAGAAAGCCTTGTCAACATTAGTATTTTAAAAGCGTGAGAGACGATTATTTACAGGCAGCCCATCAGATTATTACAGACCCGAACGCCCTCATTAACGTCGTGTCTCGTCGGGCTAAGCAACTCAGGTTTGGTAACAAACCTCTTGTTGAATCGCTCGAGAAGCTGGAACCAGAGGATATTGCTCTCCGAGAGATTATAGAAGGTAAGATAACTTACCAACCTTTCGAGGAAGAGGAGGAGAACTAATTCTAGGGAGTTTGGGCGATTCCTTGCTTTCGCCTATGCCTTTCTCAATAGGTTCCTATCCATCGTGTCCAAGCACAGAAATGGCACTAATGGACCACCTTCGGTAAACAACGCCAAGGCTCGTCACAAGTATTTCATCGGTGACAAATTTGAGGCTGGCATATCTTTGCGCGGCACTGAGGTTAAGTCTTTGCGAGCTGGACGAGCGCAGATCTCAGAATCTTTCGGAAGATTTGTCAAGGATGAGCTATTTCTTTTCAATGCTCATATCGCTGAATACGAATTTGGCGGTTCCGACAATCACGAACCAGCTCGTTTGCGCAAGCTGCTTTTGCACAGGCGTGAACTTGTTCGACTAAAAGTAGAGGTGGAGGCCGGAGGAAAGTCCATCATCCCTTTGCGAATGTATTTCAAGGGTTCTTTGGTGAAGCTGGAAATTGGAGTTTGCACGGGCAAGAAGCTTCACGACAAGCGAGAGGATCTCAAAAAACGTTCTGCTGAACGTGAAACTGAACAGGCTTTAAAAAATTACAACCGACGGTGATTCACCTAATTCTTCTTCGGCCAGAAATCCCGCAGAATACCGGTAACGTCGGTCGACTATGCGCTTATTCCGGCTGCTATCTGCATCTTATTAAGCCGTATGGTTTCGAGATAGATGATTCCCGTCTTCGACGCGCGGGCATGGATTACTGGCGTTCCTTGGATCTTTCGGAACACGACGATTGGGAGTCGTTTCTAGCATCTGATGAGCGTCCCGAACGCATTTACCTTTTCACCACGAAAGCGGAAACTTCCATGTGGGATGCGGAGTTTCGAGATGGAGACGGTCTCCTCTTTGGCAACGAAAGTACTGGTGTGACCCCGGATGTCCACAGCTGGGCAGCGAATCGCAAGGTCAAGGTTCCCCAGTTTAAAGATGGACTACGCTCCCTCAACTTGGCCAATGCAGTATCCATTGGTTGTTACGAGGCACTTAGGCAAATTGAGGTTCGTTAGCTTGCCCTCAACTGCTTGCCAGATTCCTTCGGACCCGAAGTAATGATCTCTCCCATTCCTCGGATCTCGGTGATTCTGCCCGTCCGTGATGCCGAGAAAACTTTGGGCATGGCGATTGAAAGCATTCTCGGCCAAACTGAGAGAAATTTCGAACTGCTCGTGGTGGATGACGGTTCAACTGATGCTTCCCTTAGGATTCTTCAGGAGTTTGCCGAACTCGACGGGCGCATTCGGGTTCTTTCGACCGTCAATCCAGGTATCGTAGAAGCCCTAAATCTGGGATTGGCGGAGGCTAGGGCCCCATATTTGGCTCGAATGGATGCGGATGACGTTTCACTTCCCGAGCGACTTGTTCTTCAGTGCGACTATTTGGATGCCAACCCGGAAGTCGGCTTGGTTTCATGTCGAGTCGAGCATT
>Ga0315322_10001501_pt1 | contig 18080 bp, 12 predicted proteins | sample M110021515metaG_FD_203461 | JGI IMG/M metagenome (GOLD analysis project Ga0315322, IMG submission 203461) | Ammonia-oxidizing marine archaeal communities from Monterey Bay, California, United States - M1 100m 21515 | ecosystem: Environmental > Aquatic > Marine > Intertidal zone | place: USA...
GCAAAGCCCGAACCTCTTGGTCAGCGGTTGCAGGATCAATCCGCTTACTACACCCATTTAGCAAGAGGACGCATACAGGAAACAACACCCCATAAAACGGGAAAGTTTTCATGGGAGATCCTTAAAAAGGGGGAAAGATACCAACAGACCCACGAGGGTCAGGCAAAAAGCTCGGAAACTGCCTGTGCTTTGACTAGTTCCCTCGGTTGATTTAGATGGTTGTATACGATACTTTCCGGATCTATACCAAAGCCATGATAGATCGTGGCCAAAAGTTCACGAGGGTGAAGGGGGTCTTCCAAGGGGGCAGAACCAGTCTTGTCCGACTCACCGTGAACATAACCCTGCTTGATTCCGGCACCAGCAATTACACCCGTGTAGCAATAAGGCCAGTGATCTCGGCCGTCTGCACTATTTCCATTCCCCGAGGTACTGACGCCCTTCTGTGGACTTCGGCCAAATTCACCAACGCAAACAACCATTGTTTCATCAAGTAACCCGCGTTGATCTAGATCAGCAATGAGACCTGAAAGGCCCGCATCAAGCATAGGTGCCGACTGATCCTTCATCCGCTTGGGCAAACCCTTATGTACATCCCAGGAATGATTGTCGGAGTTCGCTACTTTTGGCCAGATGACCTCGACCACGCGTGTGCCCGCTTCGACTAGGCGACGAGCCAAGAGACAGCTCTGTCCGAAAGTATTGCGACCGTAGGAATCGCGCGTTTTTTCGGTCTCCTGACCGAGATTAAAAGCTTCGCGGGCACGGCCCGAAGCCACCAAACTAAGAGCCCGATCATAATGCTCGTTCAAGTTGTAATGCTTGACCGCCTGATCAATCACGGGCATAGCCTCATTAATTGCGTTGCGGAGATTGGCCCGCCTGTGAAGTCTCACCCCGAACATGTCGGGACGCATTTCCAAGTCGTCCACCCGAATCTTGGCCATCTTGTCCATGTCCATGTCGCTACCAGGTGGATATAAAGTATAGGGATCGTACGCCTTACCAAGAAAGCCTGCCGCTCCACCTTTCCCAATCACCCCACTTTCCTGAAGGGGACGGGGAAGCATGACGAAAGGAAGCATAGGTTCGGTCGGAGGTTTGAATTTGATCAAATTAGAGCCAAAATTCGGAAAATCCTTGGGACTAGGTGGTTCCAATTGTCCGGAGGGGCTTACTTTGTCCGTGGTATAGCCCGTCATCATCTGATAGATTGCAGCAGTGTGATTGAAGAGACCCTTGGGGGTGTAACTCACTGACCGCATCATGGTAAATTTGTCATTCACTTGAGCGAGTCGAGGCATCAACTCGGTAAAATTGACACCTGGGATCTTCGTTTTGATGGGCTTGAATATGCTCCTTACGTTATCCGGTGCGTCGGGCTTGGGATCCCACAAGTCCAAGTGGCTCGGTCCACCCTGTAGGTAAATCATGATTATGCTCTTGGCCTTCCCCCAACCGGGCCCGCCTTTTGATTTCTTCTCAGTAGCCTGTAGTTGCAGCATGGAACCAAGACTAAGCCCGAGCATCCCGGACCCTCCGACTTTGAGAACGTCTCTTCTGCTCATGGGCAAATGAGCGTCACATAAATCTTTTCCTAAATCTCCTGGTATACCGATCATGATTTCACCTTTCTTATTCTATTGGCCTTCTTAAAAGTTAAACGCTTCGACAAAAATTATCGATTAAATAAAAATGCGGGCGTATTGATGATTGCCCAAGCCAAATCCTGAGCACCGACTATGCGTTTCTTGGCAAGCTGTCCTTTGCTTAGTCCCAAAGCTCTTCGGAGGCGGGCGATCTTCGGAGGGAGCGGAACCGGTTTTCGAGCAAGGGTCAATCTTTCTTGAAGAACCTTGAGCTTTGGATCCGAAGGCAAAGGCTTCCGGGAATCCGTTAACATCTTTGTCAACTTGACTCTCTCGGAATTGGTATTTTTGAAAGTGTCGGACAATTTCTTTTTTTGCTGTGGTGTACGCTTTTCCGCACCAACGGCCAAGATTGCCTTAACTTCGGCAGGCAGGCCGAAGGAAACAGGTCTTGGAGCATCCGTAATTGCAAGGCGGAAACGCCCGAGGGCATGTTGACCACTGTTAAACTCCTGCTTGAGGATAAAGGTGAGCTCCGAGCCACCCATGAAGGCGATGTCTTGCTTGACCTGAAAGGATGCAAAATGATCCTTGCCCATTTGCGGGGCTATCGCCCATCCATTCCTTTCAGGCACTACCTTCCCATCGACTGCGGAAGCAACCGGATATCCATTTTGGCTGAAGGTCGCCAAGGCATTTTCGAAAGACAACTTTACAGGAGCTTGGTTTCGATAAACTCGAATCGATTTAAGAAAGACTTCCCCGCCGGACTGGAAGCGCAACCCGGTGAGGTCTTCCCCCGAAACGAAATCGAATCGGTAAGTTTTCCATTCGTCTGATTTTTCAAACACCACCTCGGACGAGGATCGTTCGGCGGCAAAACCATTGAATTTCTTGTCCTTCCAGAAAATCTTAGCCTTACGCGACGCCTTGGCCTTGGCCACTACCTCTATGGCAACCGAGCCCTTTGGCAACGAAAGCTCGGTTGCAATGGAGGGTAAGCTCCTGGTCTTGGCATCCGCCCTGAAGTAAAATCCCGAAGGTCCTCCACCGTTGTGAATCTTAAGCAACAAGTAGTTGTCTCCTTTTCGGAGTTTGAGAGTCAATTTTTCTTGGTCCGCTTCAGCTCCCCGTCCGATGTTATTGGAAAGGATCTGTTTCCCATTGAGGAAAACCTTGATCCCATCGTCACTACCCAGGCTAATCGGAAGGTCGAGCGGGGAATCGGTTGAGATCACTTTATGCAGATAATTAGAAGAATTCGGGGCCGAAAAAACCGTTGCATAGAGTTGACCGTTTTTCCATTCGGGCTTCCTCGACCACGAAATTTCCTTGTTCGCATGCTTGAACTTTTGCTTGCTATCAAAACTCGGCAAACCCTCGGGACCTACCTTCTGATCGAAGCCACTATTCACGAACGGGCCGGCATGATAAAATTCACCAATCGTCAAAGCACCAGCTTCCACGGATGACCCGACAATGGCCAATCCACCTTCTCCCGGGCCGGTCTTTGCGCCAAACTCGCCCTTCCAACCCTTGTTCTCGGCCAATTCGTCGAACGACCACTCCTTAACCTTGGACCATTTTCTCAAATCTTGGACCGGCTTGGCTTGAACTTCTAGCTCCGTCAAAACGAAATTCCCGTCATTGGGGGCCCTTCCAGGACCTTTCTTTGGCAATCGGGTATCCGACAGGGCCTCGACACGCACCCCGGTGATATTGGAAAGATCAGTGGCGGCCTTGACGACATAACTACCCTTTGCACTTCTTCCTCCCACGAAAACTGAACCGTCATCCTGCTCCTCAAACTTGATGCCCGAGATCTTGGAACTGACGTTGCTCATATCCAAGTTTTTCCATAAAGATTTCCCTTCCTTTTGATCCCGCTCCCAAGCAGAAAGCTTAGCGGGAAGATCCTTGTCGTAACCTTTAAGCGCATCGTCTGCCTTCTTGATCCGGGCATTGCGCTCGTCATTCGCCTTTTTAACTGCCGGAGCAGTTTTTGCCTGGTAGGCCTTCATTTCATCTTCGGCCTTGGCCATTTTTTCGGCACGAGCCTGTTCCTTGGCGTCCAACTCGGCCTTGATGTCTTTTTGAGCATGCTCCAACGCCTTTTCCAAACCCGCGTGATCACCATCGATGGCATCCTTGAAAAGAACCAAGCTGGCTTGAATCTCTTTTTCCGTCGCTGGTCTGTTTAAAATCCTGACAAATAATCGATTCACCAAATTACGATCATCTTTTTCCTCGACCGCAAGCTTGGTGATCGCGTTGCCAGGATCCGAAATAGCATCATTGACGGTCGGTCCACTGACCAAAGCCATGATAGGCCCAAGTTGCAAACCACCGGCCCTTTCGCACTCGCAAGAAGACTCCCTTGGAGGCCTCCCGAAAGTACCAAGAAAACCATCCGGTAATTTGATCCCGGAATCGGGAAGAGATGCGGCCCGGGTACCCGCGGGAACTCCGGGAAACTTCGATTTTGAGCCGGTCACCGCATAAATGGCATCAAGCAAAGTCTCCGCAGGAAGCCTGCGGGCGCTGGCATGGGAAAAGTTAATTTGATCGTCGTTATTCCACTTGTTCGTCTTCACCGAAAGTTGGTAAGTGCGGGACTTGCAAATGAGTGTAAGGACATGGCGCGCGTCGAATCCACTTGAGATGAATTCATCCTCCAAATAATCCAAAAGATCGGGATTAGTGGCCGGGTTCCCCGCCCGGATGTCATCAATCGGTTCAATGATCCCAATACCGAAAAGATAACCCCAAAGTCTATTGACGTAACTTCTGGCAAAATACTGATTATCGGGAGAAGTCATCCAAGCCGCCAATTTTTCCCTGCGGGATGCTTTCTCGGAAACTTCATGTTTGGCGGGATAAGGAAAAGCCGGTGCAGTAACTTCTCCCGTGCGATCGTGCTTCACTTCACCGGAATTGACGTCTTTGACGAATTCATAAAGTGGCTTACCGCGTTCGACCGCTGTCTTTCCAATCTCGTTTTTTCCGGAGGCCGGATCCTTTTCCAACTTGAACTGGGCAAAGTGGGCGGCCATTTCGTAATATTGATCCTGAGTCCATCTCTCAAAGGGATGGTCGTGGCATTTGTTGCAATTGAAACGGGTAGCCAGAAAAAGATGAGTTGTATTCTCCATAGTCTCGGTCGGTTTACGGAGAACTTTATAGTAGGAGGCTGGGGGGTTTTCCTTGTTGGAACCACTCGCCGTCAGAATTTTGCGGGCAAAAGCATCGTAAGGAGTGTTGTCCATAACCTCCTTTTGAATCCATTCCCTGAGCATTTTTGCTCCAGCTGCACCGAGGAACTTTCGGTTGACCTGTAAAAGGTCGGCCCACTTGTTCGTCCAATGCTCGACAAAGTCCGCGTTGCCAACCAACTTATCGACGAGCTCATCCCGTTTGGTTCGCGAAGGACGTTTGTCCGCAAGAAAGGAACCGACGGTCTCCGGAGAAGGAGGTAAACCGGTCAAATCGAGGGATACCCTGCGAAGAAACTCCAAATCAGTGCAAAGATCAGAGGGAAGTATTTTCATGCGTTTCCACTTGTCTGCGGCAAGACGGTCAATCTCATTATAGGCTGGAGGTTCTTTCCATGAAAACCCTGAGCGATCGCCCATTACAGTAAGGGTAGTGGCTGCATAGCGCCCCTCGTATCTTGCCAGTATCGGAGCCTCTCCTCGACGCAACGTAGTCATTAACGCGACCTCATCGTGCTCGGCCACTTCCCCGTTGCCACTGGTAACAACCGCTTCTCTGGTAACGTCGCGGATCAAACCATCGGAAAAAGTAGCGACGACTCGAATCTGTTGAGCCGAGCCAATTTCCTGCACGACCGGGTTTTTGGGAAAAAGCTCGATGGATTCGACCCGCGCCACCTTCAAGTCCAACTTGGCTCCCGCTCCAATCCAATCGCGTATGATCCGATAGCTCCTCGAATCATGCTTGGATATCTGCCCCCCTTCATGCGGAACGGCAGCAGAAGCCTTCAACAACATGAGACTCTTTTCGGGAGCGGCTACATTGGCCCGACGGGATGCCATGTCATCGGTGAAAGCACGAATATCGTAAACCGCATCGTAGCCCCTCAAGGATAATTTGAATCCTTCTTTTCCATCTTTGGACCCGTGACAGGTACCTGAATTGCACCCAAGCTTGGATATGACTGGGTTAACGTCTTGGATATAGTCGGGCTCAAAAGAACTCCCCAAGCCCTTCACTTCAACCGGTATCTCAACGCGATGACCGGAAAACTCTCCAATTACTCGACCGGAACCGTTTTGGGAAGGAGTAAAAAGTCCGCGAACGGAAACTTGCCCTACCCCACCCTCTACCTTCCATTTACTCATGCGGGTGACGTCCGCCTCCGCCCCACCCTGAAGCTTCGCCACGAGAATGATCTGACCGTAGTCCAAAGACCGGGATACCTTGATGCGGGAAGGGAAAGAAGAGAGGGATTGGACGATAAATTTCTTCGCCAACGATTCTTCGACCGCAAGCACGGGCTCTGAATCCGGTTTGGCCTGAAAACTTCCAGAGACAGCGTCTGCAGAGGGTTTTTCGATGAGAACTGGAATAAAAGTTTTGCGAATCTCACCCGAGATCGTGGAAAGCAAGCGAACCTTTCCGTCAAATCCGGAAACGGCCAAAGTTTTGCCATCCGGTGCGCACGCCAAAGCGTATACGCCCGTCTCGGGAAACGAAACTTTCCACAAGTCCTTTCCGCTATCAATTTGAAAGGCCTTGACCTCGCCCTTTCCGTCGAGGCTGCTCCCGGCAAAGCCAAGTGAACCGTCATGGTTGAAGCGAACCGAAAAAATTCTGCCGATAATGGCCTTGAACTCTCGAATTTGATTGGGGTTTCCACCTCCCGCAGGAGCCGCTTTCACGGACTGACGAAAAAGCTTTGCCTTTCCATCCGCGCCACCGACCAAGAGTTCGGCTTTCTTGGGATGAACGTCGATGGAACTCTGGCCTCCGCTCAGAACAAAAGGCGTATGGGTGGTGACGTTTCCAACGAATCGTTCCGTAGCAACGTCGGTTTGCTTGACGGTTTTGTCCCGACTTACGGAAAAGACCGACTTCCCTTCCATGCCAAAGACCGTATCACGCACCCAATCATCATGGCCTGCCATGTAGACGACTTGTTTCCCAGTGGCCACCTCAATGACACGGACGGAAGTGTCCGCCGCTCCAAATGCAAAATATTTACCGTCCGGAGACCAGGAACCTCCGTAGAGTGTATCGAAGGTAACGGCCTTAGATAATTCGAGCTTTTTTTTCTCGATATCCCAAACTTGAACTTCCCCCATCCGACCTGGTCGCCCTCCCGTGACCCCGAGCTTCTTGCCATCCGGGGAAAAGGAAACCGACTCTATTCTTTCGGACAGACCAACTAGGCGGGCGACTAATCCCGAGCCATCGGCTTTATGGATCAAGGCTTCATGAAAACCCGTAACGGCAAGCAAAGTGCCGTCGGAAGAGAAATCCATGCTGGTTACCACTGGAGGCATAGTATAGGTAGGCGGGTTATCCATGGTGTAGGTGGAAACCGAACCAACGGGCGAATCATCTTTGGCTCCTTCCTCAATCCACCTGCGCAAAAGTCTGATTTCGGAGGCATGAAGAGGTTTGGCGTTCTTACCCTTGGGCATTTCGTATTCACCATTCTCATCGGGGGTCACCTCCTCGATCAAGTAACTTTGGTCAGGTTTACCAGGGACAACGGCAGGCTTTTCACTCTCTCCTCCGGAAAGCAAGGAGGTGAAGTCAGTCATGATGTAATCACCCTTGGCTTTGGCAGGTTGATGACAACCGTTGCAATTGGCCTGCAAAAGGGGCCGTATTTCCTTGTGAAAACTAACCGGAGAGAAATTTGTCCTCCCCTCGTCGTTTGCCATCAAGGGTAAGGAAGACAAGAGAAAGAAAAGAATCTTACGAAAAGAATGAATGAATCTGTATAAACTCATGGGTGCGAAAAAGGCAGAGGTTTGTAGAAAAAGGCCTCTTTTTTTATTTTGTTACGGAAAAAGCCTAAAGCAAGTGAAACATAAGGTTTGAAACGATTTTTTGGATGGACCCAGAGGTCCCATCGTTAATTCCCGGTGGAAAACTACTTTCCCAACAGAATTGAAAATCGAGTGGAGCAGGAAAAAACCTTAGCTAAGAGCTCAAGTCCTACTTATCCAAAAAAAATTTCAGAAAGTCATTTTGCCACGAACAAAAGTCTCGGCCACGCCCGAAAGAATAACTCGATCACCTTTGACTTCGCACCTGATTTCCGCACCACGGGAGGAAGCTTGAAAGCCCACCAGTTTATTTTTGTTCAGCTTGTTTCCCCAATAGGGAGCGAGCAGGCAATGGGCTGACCCAGTTGCATGATCTTCATCGATTCCTACGCTGGGAGCAAAATAACGGGAAACGAAGTGATAGCCGATGGACGATGTCTTGGCAGTCGCAATGACTCCAACAAAGGAATTCAATCCTGATAGCATCTTGAAATCCGGAGCCAAGGAGCGAACCGTTTCCTCCTCACCAAATACGCATAAACAGTTGGTTCCCACATAAACCTCGTCCGGATATGCACCCAAACCCTCTACCAAAGCCGGTGAAACATGCGAATTTCTTGCTTTCAGCAAAGGAAAGTTCATGGTCAACCTTTTCTTCTCATCGTGACAGACCTGAAGTTTACCACTATTGCTGGAAAATGTAATCTCGGCCCCTTGGGTCGCCAAGCCCTCTTCAAAAAGAACATGAGCGGCCGCCATCGTTGCATGTCCGCACAGATCAACTTCCGACTTTGGAGTGAACCAGCGAATCGACCACGAATCCTTCTTATTTGGGAATATAAAGGCCGTTTCGGGAAAATAGAGCTGGGACGCCATATTTTGGAGTTCGTCGGTGGACAACCATTCCTCGAGAATGCACACTCCAGCAGGGTTGCCGGAAAATGCTCCCTTGCAAAATGCATTAACTGAAAAATACGGAAATTTCATGAAAACCTCATAGAAATAGACATTCCAAAAAATTGATCAACGACAAAGGCAATAGCCTACATTACTTTACCAAAAAAAGGCCCTGGGGCAATTCCCCCAGGGCCAAAATTAACTGGTAATCGAGGTGCAGATAGCCTTTAGGCCGGATCTACTTCCCATCCAGCCCGGTATACCTTGCTGATAAGTTTGTCCGCATCCTTGCGATCCGTCTTCATCTTCTTGGCATCCCACTTGAACTTACCACCGGCTCTCATCGCTACGTTTCCTAAAAGAATGGCCTCAGTCAAATTACCGGCGTAGTTGAAGTTCGAGACGGCAATTTCAGGCTTTCCAGCACGAATAGCCTTCACAAGTTCCTCCTTCATCCCGTTGTCCCCACGGCCATTACGTGGCAAGGACTGTTCAGGAAGCTCGACTTCGTTGCGCTTGTGCCATTTGCCTCCTTTGTGAACCATCCAATCAGCTCCGTAATCGTTCGGTGAATACAGGATTCCATCCGTTCCGATCAAAAGAAGCCCACTGTTCTTTGGAGTTTGACCATGAAACAGGTCCATGGGGGGAAGATTCTTGATTCCCTTGTTGTCCTTTCCATTGTTACCCACCTTACCCTCGTACCAATGAAACTTGATCGAACCTCTCTTTTCGGTTTTCGGAAACTGTAGGTTAATCGATGCCCAAGAAGGGAAAGTCTCCTCGTTGATGGGGCCGGTATTAACCGACTCTACCGAAGTAGGCTGGGTTAATTCGCAAGCCATGAAAGCCAAATTGGTCGTATGGCAAGCCATGTCGCCAAGTGCACCCGTGCCATAGTCCCACCAACCGCGCCATTTGAAAGGCGTATAGGAAGAATGATAAGGGCGCATCGGAGCGGGTCCGATAAAGGAATTCCAATCCATATGGGAAGGAACGTCCTGCTTCTCGCTGGGTCGCGCAACAACGCTGGGAGCCTGGGGCCAAACTGGGCGGTTCGTCCAAGCGTGAATTTCTTTCACTTTGCCCAAGCCACCGCTGCGGACGTATTCAGCACCCTCTCTCAGTCCGTCCGTAGCCGTACCTTGGTTGCCCATTTGGGTGCAAATCTTGTTTTCGCGGGCATACTTAGCCAACTGCCTTGCCTCCCATACCGTGTGAGTCAAAGGCTTCTGGACATAAACGTGGATTCCTTTTCTCATGGCAAGCATCGCCGCAGGAGCATGGGTATGGTCCGCGGTGCTTACGTTAAGTACGTCGATCTTGTCGCCGAACTGGCTGATCATTTCGCGATAATCACTGAATTTGACGGCATCGGTATGTTTGCGCACGGAAACGTCAAGACGCCTCGCATCGACGTCGCAAGCCGCAACTACGTCTCCATGCATAGCCAAAGCGTCAAAATCACCTTTGCCTTTTCCGCCTACGCCGATGCCCGCAACCTGAAGTCGTTCGTTTGCTCCGAAGACTCGGGAAGGAAGAAACGAGAAGGAAAAGGCAGCGGATGCGGATGCCCCGAGAAACGCCCGGCGTGAGTAATGATAAGTAGTGCGATGTAATTTCGTCATAATAATGAAAATTTCGTAAGAACAATTGTTTCTTTATGCAAAGTGCTCAGCGAGCAAGGGAAAATTTCACTTGTGGAATATTTTTCCCGTGGACAAGTTTCAATTCAATCAGAAATCGCTTCCTTGTCCTTTGCCTTTTTACCTTCGCCCGTCTTTTCTTTTTTCTTCACCTTCTCCAAGTACCTCTGGCGATCGGGCAAAGATAGTTGGTGAAAATTATTCATTTCGCGAGCTTTCGCTTCCGAATCCAACGTTTTCCAATATTTCCTCAACGAATCCTGCCTCGATTGAAAATCCTTCATCATTTTGGTTCGGGCAGCAGGAGCATTTTCCCGAAAGCGTTTCAACCTAACCCGCATGCTTTTGCGTTCCTCGGGTGTCATCTTTTCAACGCGCTCAATGGTTCTACGAATCACCTGTAGTCGTTCGGGTGAAGCCTCGAGAAGAAAACGGAGCAATTCCATTTGCTCTTCGCTTGGTGGCCTCCTCTTACGTTGAAAATCTGGACTCGTCCGATTTCCCTCATAACCCTTGAGCTCGGAATTACCCAGAAAGCGGAATTTGCCCTTCAACTCTCCTCTCTCATCAGCCTCTGATAGATTTGCTGTCAGAAAGATGAAAAGGGATTGGAAAACAAATGGAATTCTCATGACCATCATTAATCAAAGGGTTGATCGAGCATGACAAGCAAATCAAAGGTTGATTCATCCGGCAAAGCTTCCCCCCAGTTCATCTCTTGCGGCAAACCCATCAAGTCTTCAAGTAATTCCTTATCGGAATCAAGCAAGGGTTCGACCGATTGAAGCATCACGAACCCTTCATTCACACCCTTGGAGTTTTCAAAGTTGAAAAGGAGCACAAGGAGCAGACAGGCCACCATGGCCAACGGAACAAAACGGATCAGATTTTTCCCCGGTGCATCGACTTCATTATGCATCAGAATCTCCCGAGCCAATCTTTCATCGGCAAATTCTGAACTTGTTTCGCTTTCCTCGGCTTGCAGGAATCGTTCGATCCGCTCTTCTTGTTGATCAGGTTTTATATTCATGATGTTTGGTCTGTGCTTGAAAGAGATGATTTCAAATCAAGTCGGGCTCGGTGAATCCAAGTTTTCACACTCGACTCGGTAGTCTTCATGACTTCGGCAATTTCCTTGTAGCTAAGCTCTCGTTGAACCCTAAGCAGTAAAGCGGTTTTCTGATTTTCTGGGATCGCCTCGAGTCGACTAAGTAAAACCTCGTTCCACTCCTCAAGATTTCCGGAATCCACGCTGTTTCTGTTTTCTATATGTTCGTCGGAAACGATTTGGGGACGCCTTTGTCTTTTTTTTATTTCGTCGATGAGCAAATTTCGGGCAATCGTAAAAATCCAAGTTGAAAACTTCGCTTTAGGGGCGTATCGGGCTGAGGAACGATAAACCCGAATAAAAACTCTTTGAGTCAAATCTTCCGCATCTTGGTGATGATTAAGAGAACGAAGAAAAAAACGGTAAAGTGGCAATTTCCATAACCCAATCAACTCTTCCATGGCCACCTGGTCCTCCTTGGAAATTCTTTTCATCAAGGTAACTTCTTTTTCGCTTCGGGCAGAAGCGTTCCGTTCCGCTTCGTTCATACAAAGCAGATCAAGGCTATTTCCGGACCATACACGCGCTCCATTCATTCTCTTTCAAATATTGAGAACGAAAAAGAACTGAAAAAGTTTCACTCAAACCCAAGAAGCAAGTGGTTAACGGTCCAAGGGTATCACTTGCACCGCATCGGCTATCACATAGCCCTCCGTCCCCTCGTTAGTGATGGTCACCGAATAGGACTTTCCTTTCTGAAAAACAAAGGATCCGAGGGAATGCCAAATCAATTCACGGTCTCCCTTCTTCCTTTGGTCCAAGGTTACCTTGACCAAACCCTTTTCATGTTCGACTTCGTAATTCACTTTCCCCGCTCGATTGGCGGATGGCACGAAGGAAACAAGGATTTCATGCAAACCCTCATTGGGAGCATCAAATGGAAACTTGGCCGACCGCACGCCCTTCCCTCCATTCTCATCATGAAAATAAGACGAGCCTACAAAAGGACGAAGGGAAGAACTCTCGACCCAATCTCCGGTAAACTTGACTTGCTCGCCGTCAATAACCATTCCGGTCAAAGTCTTCGGATCAATGCCGTAACCACGGGCAATTCGATTGCTTTGTTCAAGTTTCAAAACTTGCCCGTCTTCACCCAAACGTTCGGCCAGTTTCTCATAGGGAACATCTTGCACCGCCAACTCATCTTCAATGGAAAACACAGCAGCGGTAGCAGCCGACTGACCAAGAATCATAAACACCGGCTCCATTCTGATCGAACCGAAAGCGATATGGGAGGAGGAGACGCAAACCGGGACCAACAAATTCGAGCACTCCGACTTTGGAGGAATAATGGAACCGTACGATATCTGATAAGGCCCGCCCGGGTTCACCTGAATATCACCTTCGTTCAGCACATACGCTTTGCCGTTTTCGTCCCTCGCGACATAACGCTGCACATTATGGGAGTCCATATTGTAGGAACCCATTCCAACGGACCGTGGGGTTTCTTTGATTTTTCGAACATGCAGTTCGGTCATCACAAAGTCACTCAGCATTCGACGGGCCTCCCGAACATAGATCTGATGGGGCCAATGACCATTATCCGTGAACTCATCTTTTGCGAGCCCCCATGAACTCATCTTTTTACGAACGTCTTCCGGGACTCTGGGATCATTACAAAGAAAATAGAAATAACCTTTTTGATACTCCTCGTGTTCCAGGATGATCTTTTTTCTCTCTTCGTAGTTTGCCTCTGGATAAAGATAATTCATCCCGATGTTGTCCGTACTGAAAGGCCCGTGGTTGTTCGTGTCGGTCTTGGCATTGGGGATCGGATCGAACTTGCCGAAAACATGGCGCGACCCCATCAGCAGGGTACGCAAGAGTAGTTCGTATTGGGCGGGTTCGTACCCCTTTGGCTTGGGAAAGGGCAACCGGTTGCCCGAAACCTGCGTAAGGCACAATCGGAAATTGTATGCTTGCATCTTCGAATCGCCCGCCCCCTCTTCACCTGGAGGGTCTTGGCTGATTCTCGCGAGTAACCCGCTGGAAGGATCCCCCGCAACGACAAAAGGATCCACCTTGCCCTTGAACTGATGGGAACGGGCATTCCTCGTTTGTACCCCACTCAATGACTCCCCGTACAAGGAGACGGGTTCGCGACCGACAAAATAGGAAACCCCTGCGGAAGCCATCAAATCTCCCTCGTAGGTACAGTCCAGAAACATTTCTCCTTCATACTTGTCGCCAGACAAGGTGGTGATGGATTTGATTCGTCCCTTTTCCATATCCACTCCCTTCTCTCTGTCCAACCACTGATTCCTGAAAACTTCGAGTTCGTTTTCTTTCACCCATGATTCGAAAATTTGTTCCGCTACGTGTGGTTCGAAAATCCACATCGTGCGCCGGTCTCCATCGATCGCCGGAGTTCCTTGCCCACGATTTCCATACTTTTCCATATCTTGCCACTTCCAAGACTCGACGCTTTGGTAATGCCGCCAGACGCGGTGATAAAAATCACGGGCAATTCCACCGATGGCTTCCTTTCGGCCACTATCTGTCCAACCCAAACCGCTACTTGAAAGACCACCCAAGTGTTTATCAGGCGATACAACCACAACAGATTTACCCATTTTTTTCACTTGTAACGCAGCGCTAATGGCGGCCGAGGTTCCACCATAAATAACGACATCCCGCTTGTAAGTTTCCCCTTTGGCGATACCCGTCGCTAGACTTGCTATAAGGAGAAACCCCAAATACTTCCGTAACGATTTAATAGCCTGATCCACTTATCTATTCCTTACCTTACAAGGGTTGTTATTCAAGGCTTATTTCAACAAATATCTTCAATCCTTAGAAGACGAGCTTGCTTATCCGAATAGGCACGCATAATTCCTAGAAAACATGAACAAATCACATCTTATCGTCTTTTTACTAACAACGGTTCTTGCAGCAATTTCAGCTACCGGGAAAAACCTGGTCAATTCCAATCAAAAGCAAACTGTCTCCGTTGCACGACAGACTACAGAAAGCTTCATTCCAAAAGACAAGTCACAAGGTTACAACTACCTCTTGTACAAACCGAATCAAGAAGTTGAGGAAGACAAAGTAAATCTCCCGCTCCTTGTATTCCTTCATGGTCGGGGTGAACGCGGAAACAACTTAAACCAAGTCAAGAAGCATGGTCCTGCCAAGATCGTGGAAACCAAGGACCTTCCCTTCATTATTGCCTCTCCTCAATGCCCTCGAACCGACTTGTGGTGGAAACCAAAGATCGTTGCCGGACTAATCGACGAGCTCTTGCAAAAGCATCCCGTCGACCCGACCAAAGTCTACCTGACCGGATTAAGCCAAGGGGGTTTCGGTACCTGGGCTACGGCTGCCCAATACCCTGATAAATTCGCGGCCATTGCCCCTGTTTGCGGAGGAGGCAAAAAAGAGTGGGCGGGGAAATACGGTACTCTCCCCATTTGGAACTTTCATGGAGATGCCGACAAAGTCGTGCCGGTTCGCCTGAGCCGGGTCATGGTCGATGCAATCAAGCAAGCCAATGGAAACGTCAAACACACCGAATATCCCGGCGTAGGCCACGATTCATGGACCAAAACCTACCGTAACTCCAAACTGTACGATTGGTTCCTTTCTCACTCCAGGCGAACCCGAGATAGCGAGGGCTCGAAAAAGAAGAACTGAACTTATCCGGACAAATCCTCGAGAGCGGATGCGAGAGTTGGGTATTTGAACCGATAGCCGTTTTCTTCCAATACGGATGAGACAACTTTCCGGCTCTTGAGTACCAATTCGGGGGCCGTCCGGAGGAAGACCGCCCCCAGATGAACGGCAAGCGAGGGTGCCGGCAAACCAATCCCCAGGGGAGCAAAACACTTTCGCATTCCTTTCATGAACACGGAGTTCGTAACGGGTTCGGGAGCGGCAAGGTTGACGGCCCCGCTTAGATCATCCTTCTCCATCAGGAACCTAGTCACACCAACCCAATCGTCAATGTGCAGCCAGCTCATCCATTGACTGCCCGGACCTTGAGCTCCGCCTAGTCCGAGCTTGGCAAAACGCCTCATGACCGGGAAAGCTCCTCCGTCCTTACCCAGAACAATACTAATTCTCAGTGCAACCTTTCTCACACCCTCGATGACCGGCTCCCCCAAAGCTTTCTCCCAAGCTTGAGCGACCTCCACGGAAAAGCCCGATCCAAAGTCTTGGCTCCCCTCGTCGTGGGGCGCCAAGTCTCCTCTGCGGTCCTTGTAAAGGGTAGCAGTGCTGGAATTAAGCCAAACTTTGGGCCCGTCGGTACACCCCCTGATCGCTTCTCCGAGAACCTTAGTTGAATCCACCCGGGAGTTGAGGATCAATTTGCGGTTTTCTTTCGAATACCGACAATCCACCGAACGGCCCGTCAAATTTAAAAGGGCGTCCGCACCCTCAAGCTCTGCTTTCCACTCTCCAAGTCCCTGTCCATCCCAAGGCACGAAACGTCCAAGCGCCCTCTCGGTCGAAGGACCTCGGCTAAATATGACAACCTCACATCCGTCGGACAAAAGCGAGCGGGCCAACGCTTGGCCAAGAAAACCGGAACCTCCGGCCAGAACAACTTTTTTCATCGGCCGAAACGAACTTTAACTATTGAAAGCATTAATAGTCTTTTCTACGTCCTCGTCGGTAATATGCAAATGAGTGACCAAGCGGAGAAGGTCCGGACCCAAAGCCAGGAAATCGATACCAAGGGCTGCCGCCTTCTCGACAAACCCGGATGCCGGCGATTCCGTATGCAAATAAATCATATTGGTTTGAACCGATTCCAAATCGACTTTCAATCCTTCGACATCTTGTAAGCCCAAAGCCAAATCACGGGCTCGCACATGATCCTCGGATAACCTGCACCGATTGTTCTCGAGGGCATAAAGCCCAGCCGCCGCAATGATCCCGGCCTGCCTCATGCCACCACCGAACATCTTCCTCCATCGATGAGCCTCGTCAATCACCTCACGCGACCCCACCAGCACTCCTCCGACTGGGGCACCCAAACCTTTCGAAATGCAAATGGAAACGGTATCGCAATCACGAACAATTCTAGCAGGATCCTCACCGCTCGCCACGGCCGCGTTAAAAATACGGGCTCCGTCCAAGTGAAGGGCGCAATCCGATTGCCTCGCCACTTCGGCAATTTCATCTATTGCGGATTGCGAATAATAGGTTCCTCCACCCCGGTTCGACGTATTTTCCAAGCAGATCAGACTACCGTTCGGATAATGACTCGAACATTCCACAGGTTTTCTGATTTTTGCCCTGACTGATTCCCCCTTCATGATTCCACGCTCACTTGAAACCAAAGCCACCGAACAACCGGACAAAGCGGCGAATCCACCCGCCTCGTAGATATAAATATGACTATGCTCTTCGGTGATGATTTCGTCACCGGGTTGGGTGTGAGTACGAATGGCGATTGCATTGGCCATGGTCCCACTTGGAACCATCAAGCCTGCCTCCTTACCCATGATCGAAGCCATTTCCTCCTGCAGTTCAATGACCGTTGGGTCCTCACCAAATACATCGTCGCCCACAATGGCCGAAGCCATTGCTTCTCTCATGGCCGAGGTTGGTTGGGTGATCGTGTCGCTACGCAGGTCGACCCGTTCGGATGGATGCTCGAACATCCCGTCAAAAAAAGCGTTCGCTTACTTGATAACGATGTTCTTGAAGGAAACCTTCATTGGAGGCCCGGCATGCAACTGCAGAGCAAGCAGGCCATCGGCTCGGCGGGTCTTCTCGTCATTGTCAATCAACTCGGTCGTCTTGACCCCATTGATGTAATGAACAAAATGAAAGCCTTTGCCGGTAATCCGGTAAGTGTTCCATTCTCCCTTCTTAACCGCTTTGCCGATTTCCTTGGCGTCCCCGAAGGTGGTTGCCTTCTTTTGAAGTTTACCCTTGTCGTCAACCGAAAGAACGGTCTTTTGCCCCCGGGTGGAGAGAATCCCCCTAAAACCTTCTCCATAACAGATACCAGACCATTTGTCTCCCGACTCGAAGTCTGCCTGATAGCCACCGATGCGCCACCCGTCATGCTTCCCCGGTTTGACGAAACTCCGGTATTGAATCCCGGAATTACCCGCCTCGATCTTAAAATCCAGATTCAAGTCAAAATCCTTCATTTTCAAATCCTTGCAGATAAGAAAGGTATTTCCCTTGGTCGGATTCTCCTTTGTCGTCTGACCGAGAATGGCCCCGTCCTTCACACTCCAAAACTTGGGATCACCGTCCCATCCCTTCAAGGTTTTCCCATCGAAGAGATTTTTTTCCGCGTGAACGGAGGCGCAAGAAAAGGCAAGAAGAGAGAAGAGGAACGTATACGATTTCATTTTTTAGTAAGAAGGGTTTCTAAACAAATGTCCTGCCAACCACCATTTAGGCAAGGAAAAGTTGACGGAGACTCGTTTTTATTTCTGAATAACCGTTCTATTCCCTCCCCATGATCTCCGTTCAAGACCTCAAGATTCACTATGGCAATTTCGTTGCCGTCGACCAATTGACTTTCCAAGTCGAGAAAGGTTCGGTCTACGGATTGATCGGACCCAATGGAGCGGGAAAAACCACCACCATCAAGGCCCTTGCCACCCTCCTCGAACCAACCTACGGTGAAATCAACCTCGGTGACATCTCCGTCTTGCACGAACCCGAGGAAGCCCGAAAGATATTGGGTTACATGCCTGATTTTCCGCCCGTTTACGACGATCTGAGAGTCGATGAATTCTGCGACCTTTTTGCCCACGCCTACGGGTTGGACTCGAACCAAAGAAAAAGCAAAGTCGAGGAGTGCCTTGGCTTGACCGACCTTCTCGACAAAAGAAAAGTCCTTTGCAAGTCA
>Ga0315322_10001504_pt1 | contig 18067 bp, 19 predicted proteins | sample M110021515metaG_FD_203461 | JGI IMG/M metagenome (GOLD analysis project Ga0315322, IMG submission 203461) | Ammonia-oxidizing marine archaeal communities from Monterey Bay, California, United States - M1 100m 21515 | ecosystem: Environmental > Aquatic > Marine > Intertidal zone | place: USA...
AATGGGTGATGGATTCCCGAATCCCTATATTGTCGCCGACATTGAGTTAGAAGAAGGATGGAGAATGTACTCTCGATTATTGAATTATGAGATTAACGAAATCTCCATAGGTTCAAAAGTAGAAGTCATTTTCGAAAAACATAATGAAAAAACTTTGCCTTTCTTTCAACCTAGAAAAGTAACAAAATGAATCTGGGCTTAGCAATTCGCCGAAATGCGATAAGAAATCCAAACTCAAAAGCATTATTTGGCGAGACTTCAATGACCTATGAAGAGTTGGATAGACGAAGCAATAGAATCGCAAACTTGCTAATTAAAAACGATTTGTCAAGGGGGGATCGGGTCGCAGTTCTTCTTGCCAACAGGTCAGAAGTACTTGAGTTAATAAGTGGCATTTCAAAATCGGCGTTAGTTTACGTTGGCCTTAATTTCAGATTAGGGCCGACAGAGATACAGCAAATCTTTGATAATTGTGAACCATCTGTTGTCATTACCGACACTGAGCATTTAGCGCAATTAGAAGATTTAGTAGGTATTGGAAACGTGGAACTTTTTAATATTGATGCTGAAGAATGGGAGAATGAACTTGAGGATTGTGGAGATGACTGCCCTTTAATTCTTGACACAATAAGACCGGATGATGATTTTTGTATTGTCTATACAAGTGGAACAACTGGAAAGCCAAAGGGCGTCCTTTTTGATCACAGCCGAGCATTGCAACATGCGACAGTAGCTTGCATCGAATACGAAATAAATTCCCATAGTCGCTATCTAGTTCAAATACCACACAATTCAAGTGTCAATATTACGATAGTTCCCTGCATTACCATAGGAGCTGCCCTTAGCTTTAGAGATAGTAGGAATTTTGACCCGAACGGCTTCGCGAAGCAAGTAGAGGAAGACAAAGTCACTCATAGTTTTCTCGTGCCGACCCAGTTGATGAGGCTATTGGATAAATTGCCGCAAGAAGAAGACGGTAAGCTAGATTCCTTGATCACTTTGGGGTACGGGTCGTCACCTATCTCACCGGAACGATTAAGGGAGCTCGTATCGAGATTCGGATCTATCTTTAACCAACTTTATGGAATGGCTGAAATAGCTTCAATCGGGACATTGTTACGGAAGGAAGATCACAATTTAGGCTTATCTTCAAACCCAAAATTACTTGCATCATGCGGTCAACCATCTCTGGGAATCAATGTAAGAGTAATTAATGAAAAAGGTGATCAAGTGCAAAAAGGTGAACGTGGAGAAGTAATATTCGCAGGCACGCATGTTATGAAAGAGTATTTTCGTGACCCAGAGAGAACAAATGAAGTTCTAATAGATGGATGGATGCATTCAGGAGACATCGCTGAAATTGATGAAGATGGTTTTATTTACATAGTTGACCGAAAAAAGAATTTAATCATTAGGGGGGGCTTAAATATCGCTCCTACCGAAATTGAAAATGTTCTCTACGGGCATAAAGCCGTTCTCGAAGTCGCTGTTATTGGGGTTCCAGATTCAGAATGGGGTGAAGCCATAGTTGCAGTAGTCGCGTTGAAAGACGGGGTAGAAGTAACAGATGATCAATTAAAAGAATATTGTGACGAATCAGAACTAACTTCAATAAAAATCCCCGAGCGAATCGAGATCTGGGATGAATTACCTAAAAATAGTGTTGGGAAAATTGAAAAAAATACTATCCGGTCAGCTTTCTGGGGTTCGGGACGACAGGTATGAAGAATTCTGATGTGGTTATTGCTGGAATTGGGTTAACTGAACAGGCCAAATCACTGCAAGAGAATAACATAACGGTTTGCGTCCAAGCGGTAGAAAACGCACTTGCTGATGCGGGAATGACTATGAAAGAGATTGATGGGATCTCAGCTAGATGGCCAGGGCCCGGAGGGACTGAATTCAATTCAGGAGTTGTTGATTGGTCTGGGGTTTTCGGAAAATCATTTAGGTGGGTTGGTGATACATATCCGCAAGGTGTCCCTGGAATCTTGGATGCGGCTGCAGCAGTATCTTTTGGGCTTTGCGACACAGCGATTGTTTTTGGAGGGCAAGCAGGTGTTTTGAATCGCTCAGAATTAGCAGGGTATACGCAGCCAAATAATGAATTCGTTCGTCCTTGGGGACTTTTTACTGCAGCGCATTTTGCTATGGTAGCTCAAGTATATTTCGCCCGATTCAAGCCGGATAGAACGAAACTTTCACAGATTGCTGTAGATATCAGAAATGCTGGATCTAGAAACCCAGAGGCTGTGATGTTTGGCAAAGGACCTTATCGTTCCTCAGATATTACCGAATCACCTATTATCTGCGAACCCTTCCATCTTCTAGATCTGTGTCTTGCTACTGAAGGTGCATCTGCTGTGATAATTACATCACTTGAAAGAGCATTAGATTGCCCTTATGAGCCAGTACGTATCCTCGGTGGAGGTTCAGAGTGGCACCGACAACAATATGTTGATCCAGCGAGGTATGACGAAGTCGGTACGATAGGTAATGATGCATTTGAGAGAGCGTTCGCATCCGCTGACCTAACGGTGGATGACATTGATGTATTTGAACTTTATGACATCAACACATGGGAAGTGGTCCGGCAATTTGAGACATTAGGACTTTGTTCAGAGGGAGATGGAGTGGATTTCCTCTTTGAAAATGGGATAAATGTCAACGGTAAATATCCAACGAATACGGATGGCGGCCTGCTTTCTTTTAGCCATACCGGTTGGGGAGGGCCTAATCTAAAAGTAATTGAAGCAGTTCGTCAATTGCGTGGAACTACTTCTGGGGATCAAGTTAATGATGCAGAAACAGCGTTGATAACAGGAGCAGGCTCTGGTGCCCAGTATTTCAATGCCGCGATTTTGGCTAAGAACCGATAGCCAATTCGCTCAACGATAATCTCAAGAGTAATCTGTGTGTTGTTAAGTTAGAGGTAGTCATTTCGGGGGGAGAAAATGGAAACTATACGCGATCTTATACCGCCACCTCATATCCAGGGGATAAAACATTTCATTGATTATGCATTAGTTGACGAAATATTACGCTCAAAAGATTTTCGACAAGGTTCTCATCAAGAAAGCCAGCCTTTTTTTGGTGATTCACTCTTAACGATTGATCAAGACGTTCATTTCGAAAGACGGAGATTGCAGGCTCCACTATTTAGAAAAGAGGCACTTGAATATTATGAACACAAAGAACTTCTCCCACTTATAGATAAAGCTTTGGAAGAGTGTAAAGACAATAGAGATGAGACCGGTACCGTACGGACTGATCTCTGCGCTTTAGTTCGCACAATGCTTGCTAGAATTTCAGCGGTTACTACAGGGATTGATGGTGTGGACACTCCAGAGCGAACTGATGCTTTCCGGACCTATATAGAGCAATTAGGAACCGGTGCAACAGTTGAATGGTCTACGGAAGACCATTCTGAAGTTATTTCTAGAATTCTCAAAATTCGTGAAGGCTTTGTTCGGGAATTCTATGGTCCCTCCGTGCAGCGAAGGAAAAACCTAATCGAACAATTCAGAAATGGTGATTTGAGCGAAGATGAACTTCCAAGAGATTTACTTACTTTGATGTTTCTGCATTGGAATGAAGAATGGGATGAGGAACTTCCACTTCGTGAAGCCACCCTATACCTTGTCGCTTCTAGCCAAACCACAACTCATGCTGTACCACACTTGATGATTCATCTTCATGAGTGGTTTCAAGAGCACCCTGAGGATTATGAAAAAAGATTTGATCGTGATTTCCTTAAGCAAGCTGGCCATGAAGCTATACGGCTTCATTTACCGTCACCAGCTTTGTTGAGAATAGCTTTGAAAGATCTCACCCTCAGCAACGGGACCAATATTAAAAAAGACGAACGTGTAGCTTGCTTATTTACTCCAGCAAATCGGGATAAGACTGTTTTCGGAGATAATGCACGTTCCTTTAATCCTTACCGAGAAACTCCTAATGTAAAACCATGGGGATTTGCATTCGGAGGTGGAGAACACACTTGTATTGGTCGGACATTAGTTACCGGACTTTCAGCGAGAACAGATAATGATGAAGGAACTGATGGAACTCTAGTAAATATTGCAGCTGCTTTGTATAAAGCAGGTATTGAGATAGATCCATTAGATCTCCCAACTTATACCGAATTAAGCCACCACGATGCATATGGCCGATTTCCGATACTCTTGAAAAATTTATAGCTCATCATGGCTAAGAAAGTTTTTAACTTGCGAATCGATAGGGAGATTTGTCAGGGAACAGGGTATTGCGTTCGTATTTCACCTGAACTATTTGAACTTGAAGACTCAATGCACGCGAAGGTACTTATTGCTGAACCGGCGGCAGAATTTGAGGAAGAAATTCTTGAAGCTTCAACCTTATGCCCCACTAGAGCAATTACATATTAAAGATAGACAGACGACTATTAACTTTCGGCGGCACTAAATTGTTCCAAAAGTTTTGAAGCATTAATTGTGCTGCCATCTCCAGCCCCAATGCTTATTGCTGGCCAGTTTCCATCAGCAAATATCACTAGTATCGATGCCCCTTCAGGTCCGGCAATTAAAGGTCCATAGCCTTTATTTGCAAGGCCCACTCGGATATCGCCTTTGTAAAGCCACTTACCGCTAACCTTTTGGCTCCCATCCAAAATTATTTCTGAGTAATTACAAGAATGAGTATGGGCTTCAACTCTGCAGTTCGGTGGGAAATATAACTTAAAAACCGTCGGAGAGGCATTATCATCTGGCATACCAATCCGGTAGGAGATTGTCTCTATACCAGTTTCATCCATAGTCACATGCGGGAGATCTTCCCAGGATGTTACAACGTGTCCACGCTTAGCCAACTTTTCCGACATATCTTGACTGGAAATAGGTGTTTCCTTGGGGAGTTCATTACTCATAAGCGGACCTAATTAACCAAGTGTATAGAGATTCCACAAGTCATAAAATAAGCGGCTTGTTTCTAGCGTGCAGTCAAAAACTGCCTTTCTTTGCTCTCCTGTTATGGCATACTCAGAGACCATCTCTATGCCTTCATCTCCATGATCTTGATCGGCAAGGATATGCATAGACCAGAAAATAACTTGTTCGTCATTCATTCCATAATTATCTTTTAATGCCTGAACCATTCGAGTGAACGTATCAGGTACAAATGATTCAAGGCCTATTCCAATAGCAGACAAGGGAACAAACCATTCTCGGCAGAGACCCATAAATTCAAAATATTCTGTAAGTCGTCGGCCAGCTGGATGCTGAACTCCGTTTCTTATCGCATCAACGTCAGAATCTAAAGCTTTGGCAAACTCTAAAAGTAGATCGGGGTGCGCCGCAGTGTTGCTTTCAAATCCAGTGCATTCTTCCGCAAGATTTTTTACTAGAGCTGTTCTAACTTCCTCATGTGGGCAACGAACATAGATGGCACCAATCCATGGAAGCATTTTGGAAATATGTAAATAAAATTGCTCAGTGAAAATCTGTAGTTGGGGAATAGTGACTGTTCCCTCTTCTAGCCCCTGAACGAATGGATGGTTGTACATTCCTCGTTCTGGTTTCATGCATTCTTCACGAATTATGCCAACGAATTCCTCTGGAGTCATTTCTGCAAGTTCATTAGCAGGCATAAATATTTCGGTTAAAGCCATGGTTCCTCCTAGTAGGTCTTTCTCTAACTTTATCCTGTTGTTTTCTTTTTGTCATCTGCAGAAAGAGTCTAGAATAGGTATAAGTGCCACCAACCTTAGGAAGGGTGAAAGTGTCCTCTATTTTTGAACTTAGTCCTCAGTATCAGGAAGTAATCGATGATTGTGAGAAATTGGCTGAAGTCGTTGAACCATTTGCAATGGAGGCAGACGAATCAAGCGAATTATATGAGCCTGTTCTGAATGCTCTCAGAAATAGCGGCCTTTCTTCACTGATGGTCCCCGAAACTTACGGAGGACGCTTTGCTCAAATTGATCCGCTTGCAGTGTGTTTAGCACGAGAGCGTTTAATGAAAACTTCCTCTCACTTGGATTCCCTCTTTGCTCTTCAGGGAATAGGTAGTTATGCAATTTCAATTGCTGGAACTAATGAACAAAAAGAAAAGTGGCTTCCAGCAGTTTCAAAAGCTGAAGCTCTTGCAGCTTTAGCGTTAACTGAACCTGTTGCTGGATCTGACCTAAAAGGCATATCAACGACAGTGGAAAAAAAGGGGAGTGACTTTATTCTGAGAGGGGCAAAGTCGTTTATATCAAATGCTGGAGCAGCTTCTTTTTATACAACTCTGGCGAAAGAGAATGATGGGTACTCGCTTTTTCTTGTTCCAGCAGATAGCGAAGGTTTGCAAATCACTGCATCTCCAGAAATTATAGCTCCGCATGTTTTAGGTGAACTTGAGTTCCATGATGTAGCTCTACCGGAGGATTCTCGCTTAGGAGAACCAGGCGCTGCGTTCCGTCATGTGCTGGCGACTTTATCTGTTTTTCGTATTTCAGTAGCTGGGGCGGCTTTGGGACTGATGGAAGGTGCCTTGCGTGAAGCTGTAATCCACACCAGCAATCGAGAACAGTTTGGAAGACCTTTAGCTAAACATGGACCTGTCGCTACTCTTTTGGCTGATTCTTGGGCTGACTTAGAATCTTCAAGATTCTTAACCTACCAAACCGCATCGTTAGCTGGAGAAGACCCTGCAGGAAACCTAGATCGTTCATCGTTAGCTAAATTAGCTGCAACTGAAGCAGCTACAAGAGTCGTAGATCGCTGCGTTCAGTCAATGGGTCGTTGGGGGCTCATCCGTGGCTCAAAAATTGAAAAATACTATCGGCAAGCTCGACCGATGCGGGTGTATGAAGGAGCATCAGAAGTATTACGCTTAGGAATTGCGGCACGTTTAGTCAGGGAATACGAAAATGGATCTTAAAATTAAAGATTCAGTTGTTCTAGTTACAGGAGCTAGCCGAGGGCTCGGGAATGCAATTTCAAAGTATCTTGTCGATGAGGGAGCCTATGTCGTAGCAGTAGCTCGATCAGAAAGTGATTTAGAGGAGTTAGCCCTTTATGCTCCCGGCCGAGTTCATCCTGTAGTTTGTGATATGGCCAACAAGAGTGATGTCTCTTTATTGGTTGATAAAACAATTGACAAATTTGAGTGTTTGCATGCGGTCGTGAACAATGCTGGCATGGCCCCAGCAGAGAACTTTCTTGAAAGTGATATTTCAACAATGGAAACGGTTCTCTCCGTTAATCTCATTGCTCCAGCCGTAATAGCTAAATCAGCGGCGAACTACTTCATTTCAGAGAATATTAAGGGATCAATAATAAATATTGCATCTACGTCTGGTTTGAAAGGAAAGGCTTCGCTAGTTTCTTATTCGTCATCAAAGGGCGCTTTATTGCGATTTACGGAATCGTTAGCTGTGGAATGGGCTCGACACGGTATCAGAGTTAATGCCATCGCACCTGGAGCATTCGTAACGTCAGCACAATCTGCAGTTTTGGAAAATGAGAGCATTCTCAAAGCTCGACTTAAAAAAATTCCGCAACGACGGATGGGTGACCCGGAAGAAATCGGGCCTTTGACCGCTTATTTAGTTTCGCCATTATCCAGTTTCGTGACCGGGTCATGTTTCGTGATTGATGGCGGTGAGGTTTCTAAACTATAAAGGAGAATTATGTCAGAGAATGCAGAGCATGAAAGTTTGGGTAGTCAAGTGCTCATTTCAGGTGAAATAGCTGCTAAGTCAGAAAAATTTGCTGAAGGTTATGCACGTATGCGTGACGTTACTGACCGAGATGGAGCACTACCTGCTTGGGCTAAAGCGCTATTTATGGCTTCCGCAGCTGCAGTTAAGGGACATGATGGTTTACTTTTCCGAGAGTTGCTTAGATCTAAAGAACTGGGATTGTCTCTAAACGACGCACGTGGTGCAGCATTAACGGTTTTTATAAGCAGAGGTGAAGGGGTTTATGCAAAATTTACGTCAGTTGTAAATGAGATATTTAGCGACGAAATAGTCATAACAGGTGATCCAATACCGTCTTACCCTATTGATCGAGAAAGTTGTCTTGAATACTTTGAAGGATACTTTGGATTCATTCCCCCTTATGTCCAGTTGATGGCTGATGAGGCACCGAGAGCGTTAGAAGGCTATGTCTTGATGCGCGAATTTAGTCTTGCCGAGAATTTGCTGGACGCTAAAAATGTTGAGTTGCTTCTTGTCACAGTGAACGCAGCTGAGTTCTCTTCAAGATTCGTAAATGTTCACGCAAATGGAGCGCGAAAGGCCGGAGCAACGGAAGCAGAGATTGTTGAATCAGTGATCTGTGCTATCCCAGTCTCAGGTGTTGCCTCATGGCTACCAGGTGCAGATGGGATTATGGAAGGTCGCTCCTGAGCGTTTTCTAGAAATCAGAATCTGAAATAAAAACTTCCTGTTTAATTATCAATCCATTAGATATTACAAGAACATCTTGACCGGAAGCCTTGATCGTATCGCCGACAATTTGCCACGAGAATTTCGCCTCATCCCCAGCCACATTGAATCTTAAGAATTTGAGTTTGTCATTCCCTAATCGTTCAGGAACGCTTTTAAAATACTCAAGAATTTCATCTTTCCCATTGTAAATTTTGTCGCCTCTTATAAGAACAGCGTCAGATGCGTAGTCAGCAGCCATGAGAACTGGGTCTCCTCCCAGCACTGCGGTAATATGATGTTCGGCTACCTCTTGAGGTGTCAACATTGGCGAGATTCCCCCTATGGGGTAGTTTCCCACCTAGAGCAGTGAATCTGCAAGGAGAATTCGTGTTAGTAGTATCAGATGTTTATACCCTTCCAGATCTTTTGGCTCGTGCAGTAAATCGTAACCCTGAAGCAGACGCAGTGGTGTTTCCGGATCAACGCGTTACCTATTTGGAACTATTTCAAAGAGCGACCAATGCAGCGCGATCTTTAAAAGCTTTAGGTGTAGATTCAGGGGACTCAGTGGGAATACTGATGTCTAATTGCCAAGAATTCGTTGATCTTTTGTTAGGAAGCCAATTCATAGGAGCTATACCTGTTCCAATAAATGCTAGATACAAGGCGAAAGAACTTGCGTATGTCATTGATGATGCGCAACTCAAAGTTCTCATGACTACAGATCGAATTATTGAGCACGTTGATTTTGTATCACTTTTACTAGAAGCTTTCCCTGAAATAACTAATCAAGAAAATCCTGAGTCTCTATCATTAACTACAGCAGAAAATTTAAAATCCATTGTTCTCTTCGGAGGAAGATCCCCAGACGGAATGATTGACCAAGAGAGCTTTGAATCTATTAGAGAACAGGTATCGGAGGAGACTATAGAAATTAATCGGTCTCGATTGAAAATCCGTGACATTGCCATGATGATGTACACGTCAGGAACGACCGCGAATCCGAAAGGTTGCCCCATCACACATGAAGCTTTGGTTCGACCAGCTATGGAAGCCGGAAGAACAAGATTCAACATGACTGCAAATGACCGCATGTGGGACCCACTTCCAATGTTTCATATGAGTTTTGTCCTTCCGTTGATCGGATGTATCGATGCAGGCGCAGCATTACTAACAATGGAATACTTCGAGCCAGCTACAGCGCTCGCCTATATGAAGTCAGAAAACGCGACTTTGAATTTTGCTAGCTTCCCAACGATTATGGAGGCTCTGCTCAATCACAAGGATTATGACGCTGAGGGATTAAAAATCCGCATAGTTAACAATGTGGGCCCTGCTGATCTTCTAGTGTCAATGCAAAATCGAATGCCGAGAGCGATTCAAATTAGTGCCTATGGACTGACAGAGTGCGGTGGGGTAGTTTCCTTTGGCCATATTGAAGACTCACTTCAGAAACGGACGGAAACATCTGGAAGGCTATTTCGGGGTATAGAAGCGCAGATACGTGATCCGGAAACTGATGAGATACTTGGAAGCGATCAACAAGGCGAAATACTGATTCGTGGTTATTGCGTTTTTGAAGGTTACCACAACGCTCCAGAGAAAAATAAGGAGGCATTTACTTCTGATGGTTGGTTCCGAACCGGCGATCTATGTTCGTTAGATAACGAGGGGCGCGTAACTTACCATGGGAGAATAAAAGACATGCTTAAAGTCGGAGGTGAGAATGTAGCGGCAGTTGAAATAGAAGGATTTCTATCCCATCATCCTGCAATCCAATTAGCGCAAGTTGTTTCAGCCCCTGATAATAAATATGTTGAAGTGCCCGCAGCATTTATCCAACTAAAAGAAGGGATGAGTGCCACAGAAGAAGAGATAATTGATTTCTGTAAAGGACAATTGTCAAGTTTCAAGATCCCTAGATATGTACGATTTGTAACAGAGTGGCCAATGTCAGCAACAAAAATTCAAAAAATTCGCCTTCGGGAACAAATAGCAGCTGAGTTGTAACTATGAACCGGCTGACTAAGAAATATTCACAACTATTTCGACTATTCCCATATGAGGAGTAGAGAGAAGGCCCTTATAGGGGTTTCTGCTGGGAGTGTGGGTGTAGGTGCGTCGTTGGGTTTTTTTCCGGGGTTTCTAGCGACCGTACTTAGCGAAGACCTCGGCGTTTCAAAAGGAAAAGTTGGTCTGATAGTGGGAATCTATTTTGGTGCCACCGGGATAGGGTCGATACTTGCAGGTAAAATTACTGAACTTTACGGGCCACGAAAAGTAATTTTCGTAGACATGCTTGCAGTAGCAACATGTTCATTTCTAATAGCTATTATTGGGACCTATAAAATGTGGGTTATTTCCAGTTTGGTAGCGGGAGCAGCCTATGGTCTTACAAACACAGGAACGAATGCTGCAATAGGTAAAGCAATCTCCGAAACCCAACGAACGCTTGCAATGTCCATAAAAACGGCCGGAGTGCCATTTATGGCGACAGTGGCTTCTGCTATTGGCCCATGGTCGGCAGGGAAATGGCAATGGGAAAATATTCTAGTAGTAAATGGGATTTGCGCACTCGTTGTTGGTATCGCAGCCCTTGTGATTGTCCCAGATGATGATTTTGAGTTAGATGACTCCCTTATGGCAAAATCCCTACCTTTGAAGTTCTATTGGTTTGGAATAGCGTCATTCTTACTGATAGCAGGATCGCAGCCTTTTTATTCTTGGATCGTTTCTTATCTAGAAGATTCTTTAGATGTAACATCTGGTTTAGCTGGCGCTATCACATCTATTGCTTGTTTTTGCGGAGTAATCGGAATGATACTGAATGGGCTATATGCAGACCGCGTGGGCGCTGAGAAACGAATACAGCTTATTATGGCACTTCTGTTCCTCTCAGCGATCGCTATCGGGTTTATAATCTTGGGTCTTGTGCTTGGAGTTTGGATAGTTCTAGTAGGGGCAATTATCGGAGTAACTGCACAACTGGCTGCGATAGGAACCATGCATGCCTGTGTTGTAGATAAGGCACCCTTTTCAGTTAGCAGAGCTACTGGAGTCACCATGACGGGATATTATCTCGGCGCCTTAGCATCGCCTGCATTATTCGGATTCGTTGTGGACTGGACCGGAAGCTTTGCGTATCCTTGGGCTGGTACAGCGGTTTTGCTGCTCGCAGCAGTATTCGCTTGGTTTAAAGCAGGAAAGATAGAAACGCAATTAAATTGATTTAAGGGGGAATTGATGCGACTTGAAAGAAAGGTTTCCGTAATCACAGGAGCAGCTTCGGGTATAGGTGAAGCCACTGCACAAAGATTTATTGAAGAAGGAGCCTCAGTAGTCATAGGAGATATCCAAGATACACGTGGGGAAGAGTTAGCTAAAAACCTTGGGTCTAAGGCACGTTTCCAACATTGCGATGTTACCAACGAACAAGATGTTGAATCACTTATGGCATACGCAGTGCAAGAATTCGGGACTCTAGATATTGTCATGAATAATGCTGGTATTGTTGGCAACCGAGGACCTATAGCGACGATCCCAGCTGAAGAGTTTAAAGCGACTCTCGATATCCTTCTATTCGGAACTTTCTTAGGGATTAAATATGCTGCAAATCATATGAAACAAAATCAGTCAGGCGCAATTATTAATGTCGCTAGCACTGCTGGAGTTACAGGGGGACTAGGACCTCATGTATATGCAGCTGCGAAACATGGGGTTGTGGGCTTAACAAAAAATGTAGCTGCAGAACTATGCCGTTCAGGAATTAGAGTGAACTGTATTGCTCCTGGTTCAACAGTAACACCGTTAGTAGCAGCTGCTTACATGAATGACCATAACGACCTTGAACAGGTTACAGAAGTTGTCAGAGCTAAATCGCCAATCCTCAACAGGCCAGGTCTTCCTATAGATGTCGCAAACGCCGCCGTCTATCTAGCTTCTGATGAATCGGGCAATACAAATGGGCACTGCCTTGTTGTTGATGGTGGTGTTACAACAGGGTCAACGCCCAATGACCCACCACACTCTGAACCGATGCCATTTCAAAGAGAAGCGGGACGCTCGGGTTTGTGACGAAAAGTAAGCCAATATGAACATCGGCCTAATTCCACAAAAGTGGGCGAATTTAACGCCTGAAAAAACTGCTATTTTTGATTCGGCAAATGATAAGCGGATTACTTTTTCTGAGTTAGATCGGTACGTTAATAAAATTGCAAACGGCCTACTATCACTAGGTTTACAAAAAGGAGACCGCGTTGGCATCCTAAGTCGCAACTCAATTGAGCATTTGGCTATTTTTTATGCTTGTGGACGCTCAGGCCTCATCGCCCAACCAATGAATTGGCGACTCTCATCAACTGAACTGGTTAAGGTCATCAACAATGGAAGTCCACGTGCTGTTATATCAGAAGCATTTTTCAAAGACCTGATCTGCAACGTACAAAAGGAAAATGACATTGTTCAACATTGGCTTGAATACGGAGAATCAGGTGATGGTTCTTTTGAAAACCTTATACAAAGTCAAGCAGGAGATGAGCCTTCGATCTGTAAAGAAGTCGGGGGAGATGATAGTTTCTTCATTCTCTATACAGGGGGGACTACGGGAGAATCAAAGGGGGCCCTTCATTCTCATAGAAGTGTTTGGTTTGGGATGCAGAATCAAACTGTCGCAGAAAGAATAGTACCTACAGACGTATATATGCTCACTGGGCAAATGTTTCACATTCCTGTTGTATTGGCAATGAATTATCATGCTCATGGATGCCCTCTAGTATTGATGAATTTTGACCCAAAGTTGGCGTTAGACCTTATCGAAACTGAAAGAGTTTCTGCATTCCTCGGAGTAACAACAATGCTTAACTGGATGATGGCCACCGAAAATTTCTCTTCCTATGACCTTGCCTCTTTGCGCAACATCCAATATGGAGGGGGTCCAATGCCTACTAGGATTATTAAGGAAGCTCTTGACTCATTCCCTTGTACTTTGATCCAAGGGTATGGTCAAACTGAAGGAACAACGATGACTTTCTTGAGTCAAGAAGACCATTTGAAAGCTGTCAGAGACGGATATCACCCCGAACGGTTACGTTCGTGTGGTCGAGAAGGTTTCGTAACTTCAGTGCGGATCGTAGACCCTCAAGGGCAAATGGTTCCTAGGGACAACAAAACTCCAGGTGAAATCATCGTTAAATCGCATGCCAATATGGTTGGCTATTATGGGCGTCCGGATTTAACAGCACAAACTATAAGAAATGGTTGGATGTGGACCGGAGATATAGCTACTTGGGATCATGAAGGTTATTGTTTCATCGTTGATCGTGCGAAAGACATGATTATTTCCGGTGGTGAGAATATCTACTCGGTACAAGTGGAAGAAGCAATAGGTCTTAACGATGCAGTGCTAGAAGTAGCGGTAGTAGGTGTACCGGATGAAGAATGGGGAGAATCGGTAAAAGCATATGTGGTACTCAAGCCGGGGCATTCCATTACCGAAAAAGAAATCATAAAAGAAGCAAAGCAGAATCTAGCTAGTTATCAAAAACCCAAATTCGTCGAATTTGTTTCTGAGTTGCCGAAAGCTCCAACTGGAAAGATATTAAAGCGTGAACTTCGAAATCAAAGTGAAAAGAACTCTCAGTGAATAACTGGGCACTCATTTGCGATTTCAAGGACTTTGTAAACACGTCCAATCCCCAAACAGAAAGCACAATACCCAGAAAGTTCTACGATTTCTCTGTCTGCAAAATGGTTTCTTAGATCGTTAAAAAAATCTTGATTAAGGTTTGCGGGTGAAAGAGAAAACCTTTCAGCAAAATTAATAGCTAGTTCCTCTCTTTGAGTTAATGACTTCGGAGTTATTCCACCAATAATTTGCAAATACTCTTCTTCCTCAAGATGCTTATTCGTCCCCGACGAAGTTCGAGTATCAAGTCATATAGGGCATTGATTGATTACAGCGATTTTCATTCTCGCTACTTCACGTTCTCTTACTGAAAGAATGCTTTCTTCATGTGCGGCTATTCGAAAGGAATCTATAGCATCAGAAAAGGCTGGTGCCATTTTCCATAAACGCAGACGTTCAAGGTCAGAGCCAGATGGGACCTCAATTCTTGCCATTAAAGCTCCAAACCTGACAAATGGTCAAGTATGCAAGAGGCATGAATCAGTCAACACCCAAGTAAGCAGATTGTAATGCAGTTGGGTTATCTTTGTAATCCTCTGAGTTGGCTTCAAGAACTAACTCACCGTTTCTTAGCACATAAAATCTGGAACAGTATTTAAGTGCTAGCCCCGCATTCTGCTCGACCAGAAGAAGTGTTACATCTTCAGAGAATAAATCAGCTAATTGTTCATAAAAATCTTTAACAAGTAGCGGAGCTAAGCCAAGTGACATTTCATCAATCAGGAGCAATTTCGGTTTTGCGATAATAGCTCTACTAAGTGAAAGCATTTGCTGTTGTCCACCGCTAAGAAGGCCAGCAGCCTGTTTACGACGTTCTTCAAGTATTGGAAATTTTCTATAGACAGTTTCGAGACCTTCTTCGAGCAAATCTGGAGACTTCCCGTAATTGGCAACTTTTAAGTTATCTTCAACATTTAGGCCTGGGAAAACACGCCTTCCTTCTGGGACTTGAATAATTCCCATATCCACAAGAGTCGCTGGGTTGGATCCTCCGATTTCTTCGCCATTAAATGTTATGGAACCTTCCGTGGGGTTCAATAGTCCAGAAATTGTTCTGAGAACAGTAGATTTTCCAGCACCATTAGCGCCAAGAAGAGCGACTTTTTCACCTGGATTTACCTTTATGTCAAGGCCGTGAATCACTTCATTACGGCTATATCCAACTTTTAAATTTGTAATTTCTAGTCCAGTCATCATCAAGTCCCTAAGTATGCAGCTATAACTTGTTCATTTCGTGTTACTTCTTCAGGAGTGCCATCGGCGATCGTTTTCCCAGCATCTAGAACAATTATTCGTTCGCTGACATCAGCTACTAATTCAACATTGTGTTCGATAATAAGTACTCCGGCTGAAATGTGTTTTGCGTATTCCTGGACTTTCTGCATCATTTCTAGAGCTTCTGCAGTTGGAAGTCCAGCGGCAGGCTCATCTAGAAGCAATATCCCCGGATTAGACGCTAAGGCGCGAACTACGTCAACACGTTTTTGCAATCCGTAGGGTAGGTCTTCAACTTTTTCATCCCAGTATTCAAGTAAGTCCATATGGTCTAGGAGTTCAGCAGCAATGAAGTGGGCCTTCTTTTCTTCTCTAAGAACCCAGGGCAGTCGGAAAGACTCCGATATTCGACTGTAATTAGTGGTTCTGTCTAGGCCGATTAAAGCATGTTCAAGGACATTTAAGTCATCATGAAGGTTTAAATTCTGAAAAGTTCGCCCTATTCCAGCTAGAGCTCTTATATGGATTGGTTTTCCGGAAACGGACTTGCCATCGAGAATAAACTCACCTGTCGCACCTTTTACGTGTCCGGTTATCGCATTAAAGAGAGTTGTCTTTCCAGCTCCATTTGATCCAATGAGCCCTGTAACTGCTCCTGCTGGTATTTCAAATGAGACATCATCAACTGCTTTTACACCACCAAAAGCAACGGCTGCATTATTTACTACAAGGTGTCCTCGGGATGTGTCGGACCCTATGGAAGAAAGATATTCGGATTTAAGGGGAGTGGTATTTGAAGCTGCAATTTTCGAATCCAGATCTTCGCCATCTTGCGATTTTTTATAACTCTTAATACGCTCGGCTGCCCATTCAAACATTCCGACTAATCCATCAGGGGCTATCAGGGTCAAGATAATTAGTGTCCCACCATAGATCAGGCCTTCGTATTCTTGGACATCGCGGGAAAGTTCTGGGAGCCATTTAACGTAGGCTGCTCCTAGAACAGCTCCCATCAGGCGGTGTTTCCCTCCGATTATTAAAGCAAGGACAACAATTATCGAAAGGTTAACTCCGTAATTTTCGGGAATGGCAAATCGAAGTGTATGTGCATAGAGGACTCCACCAAGCGCTGCTAGGCCGCCACCAATTGCGAAACAAAGAATCTTCAACCAAGCTACAGGAAGGCCAGAGGCCCTTGCAGCAGTTTCGCTGGTTCTTAAAGCATTCCATGCTCGTCCAGTTCGACCATCTTGGAAGTTGCCGACAACCCAAAATGTGAACAACATTATTATCAAAGCGATACGGACAAGAGTTGGGCCACGGCTGAATTCTCGTCCAAAGAATTCAAGTTTGCCTACGGGTTTTCCGGATCCACCTCCGGTAAATTGTTCCCATTCGAAAAGAACTTGGACACCGACAAAAGCCACGGCGAACGTAGCTAAGGCTAGGTATAGCTCGTTAACTCTTAAACTAGGAAACCCTACAATAAGACCAAGAATGAACATCGCCGCAAATGCAATAGGCAGTTCGGTTTCTAAACCGCGACTCCACTCCATGGTTATATTGGCCGATAGGAAAACTCCGCCGGCCACGAAAATTGTATGACCCAGTGTTAACTGACCTGCCATGCCGAAAACAACTATTAAACTGGCTCCAATGATTGCGAAGATGATGGTACTCATGATCGTTAGGGAATATGCCGAATAAGTTCCAGCAAGAAGGTAAACGAGCAGTATTCCCAGGAAACCGAAATAGTGGTTTTTTTTCAGAAATCTAGGTAATGGAATTTTGGCCCGTTCCAAAGCGGTTTGGGCCTGTTGGTTATCTGTACTCATACTCGTTCATGCCCTTTCTCTCTTGTGAAGAGTCCATGGGGTCGAATCAGTAGAACGATAAATACGATTACCACTGGAAGAGCTGCTGCGAATTCTCTAGGGGCCCATTTGATGGTGAACGCTTCCAATTCTCCGAGAAGAAGTCCGCCTGCAACACCACCAGAAAGGCTTAGGAAGCCTCCAAGGATAGCAGCGACGAACCCTTTGATAAAGATGATATTCATGTAGTCCTGTTGTAGGAACAGGACTGGGGCGTAAACGATTCCTGTGACACCACCAACTAAAGCAGAAAGTACCCATGTCCAAATCGATACAGTGGATTCTTTCACTCCCATTAATTTTGCGGCGTCTTGATCTTCTGCGAAGGCTTTCATTCCTAGGCCGAGTTCGGTTTGGTTAATTACGTATCCGACGATTGAAAGAGTAGCGAATGTTGTGCCTGCTACGACGACGTGCCATGCATTTAATCTGAAGTCGCCTATTATCCAATTGATTCTATCAATATCGCCTGGGACACGATATCTCTGTGCGCTTCCTCCCCACCAGAGTAGAGAGACATTGGCTAAAAGTTCTTCAACACCTAATGTCATGATAACGATTGGGAGAAAATCTCCTAATTTGATAAGTGGTCGAACAGTGAGGCGCTCTATAACGTAAGTTCCTACGGCAGTCATGATTAGGGCGAAGATGATTGCGAGAGCGAAAGGCATATCGTTCTCTGCGGCCCACCAATGGGCTAAGAAACCTGAGATTCCTGCCATAGTTCCTGCAGCGAAGTTAAGAATCCTTGCTGTTTTGTAGACCATGACGAGAGCAAGGCCGATAAGCGCATATGCAAAGCCAGATACAAGTCCTTGCCATGCTATTTGAATGTAATCAACCATTTTGCTCCCGTTAACTCTGTTGATTTTTTTTGGTTACTATTTTCTATTTCATTTT
>Ga0315322_10001505_pt1 | contig 18064 bp, 21 predicted proteins | sample M110021515metaG_FD_203461 | JGI IMG/M metagenome (GOLD analysis project Ga0315322, IMG submission 203461) | Ammonia-oxidizing marine archaeal communities from Monterey Bay, California, United States - M1 100m 21515 | ecosystem: Environmental > Aquatic > Marine > Intertidal zone | place: USA...
AGAACTACCTAGGGGAACTGTAGTGCGTATACAGTGGCCTGAGAAACCACCACACCCTACTGGTGGTGTTCCTACCTACATCTCTAAGATGCGTATCTTGGAGCTAGGTGAATCAAGTGGAGACGGTGCCTTTGAAGAAGGATTCTAACCAGTTTGGTGATGATCCTTTTGTAAGGCATGAGCCATGCCCTAAGTGTGGCTCAAGTGATGCGTTGGGGAGGTATCAGTCCTCCTCAGCTCATTGCTTTTCTTGCGGTTATCACGAACACAGTAATGGCAATGTAGTAAAACTACCAACCCAACCAAGGAGGCCATTGGAACAAATGACAGGCACCATTAGTCCTATTCAGGACAGGCGAATCAGCCAAGAGACTGCAAAGAAGTTTAACGTAACAGTTGAACATAATGCAGATGGATCAATTAAAAAACACAGCTACCCTTACTACAACGACAGTAGTCAGCTGGTAGCAACAAAGGTTAGAGTAGTAGACGGCAAGCAGTTCTTTGGCACCGGCAGCATGAAGGACGCACAGTTGTTTGGTCAGCAAACTTGTAGGGGTAAAGGCAGATTTATAACCATATCAGAAGGTGAATTAGACTGCCTAGCTATTAGTGAAATGTTTGAACGTAAATGGGACTGTGTATCACTTAGGTCAGGTGCTGGCAGTGCTGTTAGGGACATCAAGGACAACCTTGAATTCTTAGAAGGTTATGATTCAGTAGTCCTATGCTTTGACCAAGACCAAGCCGGTCAGGACGCTGTAGAGGCCGTTAAAGACCTATTCTCCCCCAGTAAGCTAAAGATATGCAAACTGCCGGGTAAGGACGCTGGTGAGATGCTCCAAGCAGGTAAGGTGCAAGCTTTTGTCAGTGCATGGTGGTCAGCTAAGACCTATCAACCTGATGGCATTGTATCCGGTGCTGATACTTGGGATGAACTGGTGAACAGTGTGAAGGTTAAGTCTATACCCTACCCTTGGCAGGGGCTTACAACTTTCACCAAAGGCTTTAGACCCTATGAGCTAGTAACCATTACCAGTGGTTCAGGCATGGGCAAGTCTCAGATAGTCAGAGAGCTAGAGCACTACCTGCTCAATGCTACTGATGACAACATTGGTATCTTAGCCTTGGAGGAAGCAGTAACCCGTACAGCCCTAGGCATCATGTCCATTCAGGCTGATTGTCCACTACACCTTGAGGAAGACTTAGACAAGGATCTGCTAAGGCCAATATGGGAAGAAACCCTAGGCACTGGTAGGTACTTTATGTTTGACCATTGGGGCAGCACAAGTGGTGACAACCTTCTGAACCGGATACGGTACATGGCTAAGGCTTTGGACTGTAAGTGGATAGTCTTGGATCACCTTTCTATAGTAGTTTCAGGTCAAGAAGGTAATGATGAACGTAAAGCAATTGACTTGATTATGACTAACCTTAGATCACTGGTGCAGGAGTTAGGCATTGGTTTATTCCTAGTCTCACACCTTAAACGTGCGGACGGTAAAGCACATGAGGACGGTGGACAGATTAGCTTGAATCACCTTAGAGGTTCACAGTCCATAGCTCAGTTATCTGACATGGTAATTGGCTTGGAACGTAACCAACAGGAACCTAATGAGGAAAGACGTAACACCACTACACTTAGAGTATTGAAGAATAGATACTCAGGTGTAACTGGTGAATGCTGCTATCTGAAGTACGATAGGTTTACTTCTAGGATGACTGAGGTTAGTAAACCTAAGGAGGCTGAGAGTGGATTCTAGTAAACCAATGTTCCTAGACATAGAAACCAATGGCTTAGACCCTGACACAATCTGGGTAGCAGTGACCATGCAGGATGGAGTAGTACAGGAACACTACACCCCTGAGAGCCTAACACAAGCATTAGCAGGTAAATTCAAGGTAGTAGGTCATAACCTAATTGGCTTTGATATGCCCGTGCTGTGGAAGCTGTGGAATATCTTTGTGGACAAATCCAGGATTGAGGACACCTTGGTTATGTCTAGGTTATCTAATCCTAGCCGTGAAGGAGGCCATAGGCTGTCCAATTGGGGTGAGATACTTAAATTCCCTAAAGGTGATTACAATGATTGGTCTTGCCTGACACCTGAAATGGTGAAGTACTGTATTCAGGATGTGAAGGTAACAGCTAAAGCCTATGACAAGCTAAAGCTAGAGCTTAGGAAGTTTAGCAAGGAGTCCATAGACTTAGAGCATGATGTACAGCATATCATTCAAAAGCAGACCAAGAATGGTTGGTTGTTGGACTTGAGACATTCTATGGAGTTACTGGCTGACCTGAAAGAAACCAAGATGAAACTTGAGTGGGCTGTACACCAGAACTTCAAGCCTAAGTGGGTGGATGTAAAGGAGGTCACACCTAAGCTGAAGAAGGACGGTAGTTTATCCAAGGTAGGTTTAACTGACGATGAGTTTAAGAAAGTCATAGATTCAAAGTGTATGGAACCTTTCATGCGTAGGGTACTTAAACCTTTTAATCTAGGCTCCAGGAAACAGATAGGTGAATACTTACAGGACTTTGGATGGAAGCCTGAGAAGTTTACACCCACTGACCAGCCTATTGTAGATGAGTCAATACTGTTTGCAGTGAAGGACATACCGGAAGCACAGCTAATAGCCAAGTACCTTATGTTGCAGAAAAGAGTAGCTCAGGTGCAGTCTTGGGTAGAAGCTGCCAATGATGACACGGACAGGATACACGGCTATGTGAATACACTAGGTGCTGTAACTAACCGTATGACGCATAGTAAACCTAATCTTGCACAAGTACCGGCAAGCTACTCACCTTATGGTAAGCAGTGTAGGCAGTGCTTTATTGCTAGAGATGGCTACAAGCTAGTAGGCTTTGATGCCAGTGGACTAGAGCTAAGAATGTTAGCTCATTACATGAATGATCAGGAGTATACTAATGAAATCCTTAACGGAGATATTCACACAGCCAACCAAGGACTTGCAGGACTTGAATCACGCGCTCAGGCTAAAACTTTCATATATGCCCTCTTATATGGAGCAGGAGATGCAAAGCTTGGAAGCGTGGCTGGAGGAGGCGCAAAGCTCGGTGGACAGCTTAAACAAAGATTTATGTCTAATCTCCCAGCATTTGCAAATCTTAAAGACAGCATTGCTAGAGAAGCAGCAAACGGAGTCATCAAAGGACTAGACGGTAGAGTGCTGCATATTAGATCAGAGCACTCAGCACTGAACACTTTGCTACAGAGTGCGGGTGCGATTGTTATGAAGAAAGCATTACAATTACTTGAAGAATATGGTAGACTACATTTGTTAGATTACTACTTTGTGGGGAATATACATGATGAAGTACAAGCAGAAGTTAGAGCAGGACAGGAAGACAGCTACGGAAGACTTGCAGTCTCCTGCCTTGAAGCAGCAGGATCTTTTTACAGCCTCAATTGTCCCCTTACGGGAGAATACAAGGTTGGAGAAAGCTGGGCAGACACACACTAAGAATTGTATAAAATGCTCAGTAGAGCTAAAGAGCGGAGCTAATTGGACTTTAGGGAACGTAAAGAAAAAATTTTATATATGCAGATCTTGTATTAAAAAAAGAAATGTAATATCTAATCCAGTATACAATGCAAATCAAATGTATGTTGAAGGTAAATATATCCATACCACACATCCCTTACATAAACCGGGAAGGTACAAGTCCTTTGGTCATGCAGCATTTGAGTCTTTAGAGAACTATAGTACAGCTAAGGAAGGTCAGGTGTACATACTGTACAGCCCTGCTTACCCTAGCTGGTGTAAGATAGGAATGGCAGTGGACGCAAGGGACAGGCTCAGTAGTTTTCAAACAGGTACACCTTACAGGGACTACATCTTAGTAGCCTCCTATGATGTACCAGATAGAAGACAGGCTGAAACAGAAGCACATAACCTGTTACGGGAAACTCATGCCAGTAAGAATGAATGGTTTGTAGTAGGTGCTAACGTAGCTAAAGACATATTGGACGGACACTTTAATGAAAACAACTAACACTTTGGTAGATGACATATACAAGCTTGTCCAGTACAAGTCTCCTGATAGATCTGTAGACGCAGAGCAAATCATTGATGACTTTGGTGAAGCCTGTAAAGCTCTAATGCGTAAAGAGTTTACTCAGCGTGGTAGCTTTGATGGCAGGAAACTGCGTATGTCAAACATAGGTAAGACTGATAGATACCTATGGAACCACTACAACAACGTAGGCCCAAAGGAAAAGATGCAGCCTCACACCTTAGTTAAGTTTATGTACGGACACTTGATTGAGGAAATGCTGCTATTGTTTGTGCGTCTAGCTGGTCATACAGTTACCCATGAGCAAGCTGAGGCTGAAGTACAGGGCATCAAGGGCAGCATGGACTGTAAGATAGATGGCATTGTAACTGATGTTAAGTCTGCTAGTACCTTTGGCTTTAAGAAGTTTAAGGACGCTACTCTAGCCTTTGATGATCCCTTTGGTTACATAGACCAGATTAAGGGGTACGCTAGGTCTGAAGGTGAGACTGAGGTAGGTTGGCTTGCTATGGACAAGGCCAATGGTCACTTGACATTCTTGAAGTATGACCTAGAGGACAAGCAAGCACCTGTCTATGAAGTCTTAGGTAAAGACATTGAAGATAGGATTATACATATCAAAGAGATGGTGGCACAGAAAGAACCACCGGAGCTATGCTATGAGACTGTCCCAGACGGTAAGTCAGGCAACATGAAGCTTGCTACAGGCTGCTCTTACTGTCACTTTAAGCACGCCTGCTACCCTAACCTAAGAGCCTTTGCTTACAGCTATGGCCCTAGATACTTAACGGAGGTTGTCAATGAGCCTAAAGTCCAAGAGATCCTCTAAGCCTGTCTATAGATCTGGACTTGAGAAGAAGTTTGCTCAGTTGATGCCTAAGGGCAGGTTCCTGTATGAGCCATATGACATACCCTATGTTACACATAGAAAGTACAAGCCAGACTTTGTGGACAAGAAGACTGGAGATGTCATAGAAACTAAAGGATTCTTTAGATCAGGGGATACACAAAAGTACACTGCTATCCGTGATATGATAGCACCTACTAAGTTAGTATTTGTACTGTCTGACCCTAACAAGAAAGTTAGGAAAGGTTCTAAGATAACTATGGGACAGTGGTGCGCTAAGGAAGGATTTGATTTTTACACACTAGATGAGTATGCAGATCATGTCATTGACAATGGATGAAATAAAAGAACGTGTACTGACACGGTACGACATAGATGACTTGTTAACTTTGCTTGATGTTACAGCAGAGCAGATAGTAGACAGGTTTGAAGATAAATTTATTAACAGGTTAGCTTTGTTTGAGGAAGAACTAGGTAGCCTGGAATGGGACGATTGGAGTGAAGACGATGAAGACGATTGATGATGCTACCCCGGAGGAATGGAACAGCCTACGGTACGCCAAAGGTAGGATGCAGCAAGATGATGCTGTAAACGAACACCCAGTGTTTGCTGAAGAAGCTATGAAGAAAACTTATGACACAGTAAACAACCCAGTACACTACAATACTGGAGCTATAGAGTGTATAGACGCTATGGAAGCTATGCTTTCAAAGGAAGAATTCATAGGCTACCTGCGTGGTAACTCCTTCAAGTACAGGTGGAGGATGAGACATAAAGGTAGAGCAGTACAGGACTTACAGAAGTCACAATGGTATGAGAACAAGCTGCTTAGTATTATAGAGAAAGGAACAAGCAATGATAAGTAAAGTAGGTAAGCAGGACTACTTAGGAATAGAGATTGATTACTCTAGGGAAGATGATCTTAATACTTTCTCTACTGAAACATTAAAAGATAGATACTTATGGCAGGATGAAACTCATGCACAAGAAGCCTTCGCAAGAGCCTCAGTCTATGGTGCAACGTATCAAGGCTATACTGACTACGATCTTGCACAGCGACTTTACGAGTACTCTAGCAAGAGCTGGTTTGGTTTTAGCACTCCTATACTTAGCAACGGGGGAACCAGCCGTGGTTTACCTATTAGCTGCTTTCTCAATTATGTTCCTGATTCGCGTGGCGGTCTTTCTGCACACTACGATGAGAACATATGGCTGGCGAGTGGAGGTGGAGGCTTGGGTGGATATTGGGGTGATGTTAGAAGTAACGGGGTTTCTACTGCTAACGGTAGTCAGTCTACTGGTAGCATCCCTTTCATGCATGTAGTAGACAGTCAGATGTTAGCCTTTAATCAAGGCGTTACTAGGAGAGGTAGTTATGCAGCGTATATGGACATCAGTCATCCAGAGATTGAAGAATTCATTGCTATGCGAAAGACCACTGGTGGAGATCTTAATCGTAAATGTCTTAATCTACACAATGGTGTTAACATTAGTGATGCCTTTCTCAAGCGTGTAAAGAATGATGAGAACTGGAGACTCATAGACCCTAAGTCTAAGCAGGCTATCAAGACTGTATCAGCTAGGGATCTATGGTGGCAGCTACTGCACACTAGAGCAGAGACAGGTGAACCGTACATTGTAAACATGGACAGGTGTAATGAAGCACTGCCTGAGTCTCAGAAGGATCTAGGCTTAAAGATACGCCAGAGTAACCTATGCTCAGAGATTACACTACCTACAGGTGAAGACCGTACAGCAGTCTGCTGCTTGTCAAGTGTTAATTTAGAGTACTTTGATGAGTGGAAGGAACATCCTATGTTCATTGCTGATCTAGTTACTATGCTGGATAACATCATTGAACACTTTATTGAGAATGCTTGTGGGCGTATAATTAGGTACGCCGATAATAGAAAACCATATGGGGCTACCTATGATGAATTTGATGTACAAGAAGGTAAAGAAGGTTTTAGAAAAGCCGCTTATAGTGCATATAGAGAACGCGCAATTGGCCTTGGAGCAATGGGGTTTCATAGTTACTTACAACGTAATAGCATTCCTTTTGAAAGTATGTACGCCTCCTCCTTCAATAACAGAGCTTTTAAGCATATCAAAGAGCAGGCCAGTGAAGCAAGTGAATTTCTTGGGGAGCTACGCGGCGAAGCACCTGATATGGCTGGTAGCGGTAAGCGTAATTCTCACCTTCTTGCTATTGCTCCTAATGCCTCTAGTAGCATTATATGCGGTGGAACGTCTCCTTCAATTGAGCCAACAAGGGCTAACGTATTTACGCACAAAACGCTGACAGGTTCATACAAGGTACAGAACAAGTACTTAATGGAACTGCTAGAGTCCAAAGGTATTAACAATGAAAAGACTTGGAAAGCTATTGCGGCTGCTGAAGGTTCTGTGGCAGAGCTTAATGGACTTACTGAAGATGAGAAAGATGTATTCAAGACTGCACCTGAACTGAATCAGATATGGATCATAGAGCACGCATATCAACGTCAGAAGTATGTATGCCAGGCACAGTCTGTGAATCTATTCTTTAACCCACCACCAGCCACAGCAGAACAGGAGGTACATGATGAGTATCTGGAGTATGTTAACAGTGTACATTGGACAGGAGCTAACAAGCTCAAATCTATGTATTACCTGCGCTCTACGGCAGCTAGAAATACAGAGAATGTTAACATTAAGATACCAAGAATTAACCTTGAAGAAGGGGAGTGCCTAAGCTGTGAAGGATGACCATCCAATATATAGAGCTATGTTTTATATACATGAGCTAAAGAAAGCAGTAGACTGGCCTTCTTACTTAGAGTACTACAGGGAGCAGGATAGAGACATAGCTACCTACTCAGGCTTCTGTGCTCAGATGTGGGCTAACTATATGAATGATGAGGTAAGAAGAAAGACACCTTTGACTTATGCACAATACATCAGTAAGTATGAAGGATTATTAAAAGAAGGTTACAACGAAAGGTACAAAGATGGAAGATCATAAAATAAGAGCTTTGAAAGATTACTACAAAGCACAGATAACTTGGGCGCTTTCAGAGCTTCAGAGCTACTTAGAGCACCCATCAGCCGTAGGAGAGCATACGTTCTTAGAAACTATGGACAAGCTAGTACAGCAGGTAGCTGAGAATGAAGACAAGATGATAATATTGGAGACACACTTCAGTGACTGAAGATTTAGTAGCAAAAGTAAACCTTTGGAGTATGTCCAGAGGTATCATAAACAACAGCACACCATTGGCACAGTTTGCAAAGCTAGTGTCTGAGGTAGGTGAGCTAGGGGATAACATAGCCAAGCAGCGTAACGTAGAGGATGATATAGGAGATTGCTTGGTAGTACTTAACACGCTGGCTGTTATGTTTGATACGTCCTTAGAACGCTGCCTAGAGGTAGCCTACGATGACATCAAAGACCGCAAAGGTCACATGAACAGTGAAGGTATATTTATTAAAGAAGGAGATGTAGCATGAGCCTACTAGGAACAAGAGATTATTATAAACCATTTGAGCATCCTTGGATGTTTGACTACTACTCACAGCAGAATCAGATGCACTGGTTCCCAGAGGATGTGCCTCTACACAATGATGTAAAGGACTGGCAGACTATGACTGCTGAAGAGAAGAATCTACTTACACAGATCTTCAGACTGTTTACACAATCAGATGTAGATGTTAGCTCTGGTTATGTAGATAGATACATGAAGATCTTTAAGAAGCCTGAAGCTAGGATGATGATGGGTGCCTTTAACAACATGGAGTCCATACACCAGCACGCCTACAGCCTACTACTAGACACCGTAGGGATGCCTGAAGTGGAGTATAAGGCGTTTGCAGACTACGAGGCTATGGCAGACAAGCATGAGTACATAGACTCTGTAAAGGTCACTAAGGGCGACAAGAGAAGCATAGCTAAGGCACTTGCTGTGTACTCTGGGTTTACTGAAGGTCTACAATTGTTCTCTAGCTTCATTATCCTACTGAACTTCCCTAGGTTTGGTAAGATGAAAGGCATGGGTCAGATCATTACATACAGCATTAGAGATGAATCACTGCATGTAGAAGCAATGACTAAGCTGTTCAGAGAGTTTATACAAGAGAATATAGACATCTGGGACGATGAGTTCAAGGCTGAGATCTACCAAGCCTGTAGAGAGATGGTTGCCTTAGAGGATAGATTCCTGGATCTAGTGTTTGAACAAGGGAACATTGAAGGATTGACTAAAGCAGAGATGCAGAAGTACATCAGGTACATTGCTGACCGTAGGCTGCTACAGCTAGGACTGAAGCCTAACTACAATGTCAAAGATAATCCTTTGGATTGGCTGGATGATGTGCTAGGTGTAGAGCATCAGAACTTCTTTGAAGGCAGAGCTACTACATACATGAAGGCTGGTATGCGTGGTGACGTTGGTAAGGTTAAGTTTGCTGATGTAGCATAAGGAACTAGGGGGCATTGCGCCCCCATTGTTTCTACTCTACTGGTTCTTCTTTCTCTGTAGGCTGCTGTAGTAAAGACACTAACACTAATCTGTCTGATCTTAGCTGTGCTGCTTGTTTAGGAGTTATTTTAGATGTTTTAAGAGCTTTGTCTACGCCTTGAATTAAACCACCCGCAAGTTTTTTAACAGCAGCAGAGTTTATACCTTTACCAGCTAATGCTATTGCCCCTACACCCGCAGCGGCTCCAGCCAAAGAAGGAAAGAAAGGACTAGTTGCCGCAGATACTACAAGAGAGCCAGTAGCTATCTGAGATAAAGGGCTGCTTGGAAGGTTAATACCCATAGATGACAACCGTTCTATACTTCTACCTATAGCTGTTTCTGCTAAAGCCCTTCTTTTCTCATCTACTTCTGCCCTAGCTCTAAAAGTCAAATGCTGTTCTCTAAGAAGCTTTAGAAGTTTTACATCAGGAACCCATTCTGTTTGCTTAACTCCGGGCATTGCTTTTCCTAACATAGCCCTTACACCACCAGTAGATAAAGCATCTTGTAAAGCTAAGTGCATAGCTTCTGATATTGCTTGTCTAGCTGGTTTTGCAGCGGATGCTATCTCTGAGTCAGGATCACTTTCATCTTTCCTTAGTTTTTTATCTAATTGTTTTCTAGCCTCAAGAACTTCTAAAGCACTTCCTCCCCCTACAGTTTTTCTAAGGCTCCCTAATAACTCATCTATTTGTTTTAGTTTTTTATCTATCCCTAAAGCTCCTGTTTCTTGTAATTGAGAAGAATATCTTGCTCTTATGTTAGACAGTAGAGCATCTACATCTAACTTAGGATTACCAGCTTTAGAAATACCAGTAACTAACTGATTGGATTTTTTTGTTATGTCATCAGTTAGTACATTAAAAATGTTTATAGTATTATCATTAAGGTCTAGTTCAGGTATTTTAGAAAGAACATCTATTGTTTCTCGCTCATCAGGAGTGGGATCATATTCTTTTCTTCCTAATAAACCAGAAGTAGAAGTTCTTCCTTCTCCAAAACCTGACTTGGGCGTAATTAAGTCTAAAATATCTTCTTTTCTTTCAGCTATGCTTTGCTGTCTTCCCTTCCTAGACACGTTTCTTCCAAAATCTTCTAAATCTACATCTGGGAATTTAGAAGAAGGAGAAAGTATAGTCCCTACAACACCTATAGATTCTAACTCTCTTGCCACATAAGCGTTTTCTTCACTAGCGTTTTTCCAGTCCTGAAAAGCTGTAAACCCTTCTTTAAGAACTGTCATAGCGTCTTGAACTAAATCAGTTTCAGAAGCAAGAACCCCTAGTTTAACTACGTTATCTATATAAGGGTTTTCTCTTACAGATTTTAACGCAATTTTAGCACCTTCTTTAACAGGGTCAGGAGTAAGTGCTTTACCTGTTTCAACTAAAATATCTCCAGCACCTATAGCTAAAGTAGCAGCGGGGGTATAAATTCCTGGAGATCTTCCAGCTAATCGTCTTTCAGGGTCTGCCATCTTTTGTAGTTTACTTACAGTCGTATCATAAGCCTCACCTACTCCAGAAAACATACTTTCTTCTTTTTCTTCAACAGTAGACTCTGGCTCCACCATATTATCTAATAAATAGGTAATTTCATTAGCTGCATCATAATTCCCAGCTTGTGCAGCTTCATTTAACCCTTCTATTAACTGTTCTTTTGTATAAGCCATTAGTTAACCTTATTATCGTATATATTTGGCTGCGTTAGGACTAAGCGTTGCAGTAGGCTGTGGAACAGAAGGTCTACCTAATTGAAGTAGCTCTGCGGCTCCTGTAGTTAATAGCCCGTTCTCTACAGACTTATCTATCATTTTGTTTGCTTGCGCTAACTGAAACTTTGCAATATGACGTTCAATACGAAGCATACGTTCAAGAGTAGCCTTTTCATAAGTAGCTACACCTGCTTGTGCAAGTGCAAACTCACGGTCAGAGTTTGATAGACCAGTACCTGCACCGTATGCTTGAATAATATCAGCTACTTTAGCATATCTTTCTAAAGCAAATGCTTGTGTATTATCAAGGGTAGGGCTGTCTATACCAAAGAAAGAACCTACTCTTGCTAGTTCTACAATAGCATCAGAACCTAGTCCTGTAAATATACCTTCATCCATTAGCTGCTGTGCTCTAGCATTCTCTGCTAGTGTATCTGAGGCTTCTTGTCCTTGTTTAATTGTATTGCTTACTGTTTCATTAACTAATTCTTTCATACTATCAGGCATTTTATCAAAAATACCGTCAAGCTCTTGTGTTTGAATCTGTGATGGAGCAGGAGCAAGACCAGAAGCAGAAGCAGTAGTCCACGTTCCGTCAAGCAACACTTTATTACCTAAAACAGAATACATTTTAGCTTTACCGTCTTCTCCTACAAATGCTTTAATAGACCCTTTGTCACCATAAGTTACTATTTTTTCTAATTCATCTATTGGAGGTATGTCTTTGCCATATTGTGCCGTTATTTCAGCATCATTAAAGCCAGCACCTTTCAAATAAATTCTACCTGCTTTATCGTCATCACCCCTAGCAGCTAACTCAATCACTCTTTTGTTTAGTTCTTTTGCTAAATCTCTAACTTCATCATCACTAGCGTTAGTTATCTGCTTAGATAAGTCTCCCATACCTACTGAGTTAGCTTTTTGAATAAGAGAATTTCTGTATTGTTCTTTTTGTTGTAGTGCTGCTCTTTGTTGAGCCAAGCCTTTCATTTTCTCCATAGCAGCCATTTGTTGTGGAGGCTCACCAAGTTCAGCTATTAACCCGTACATCTTAGTCATTTTCTGAGGATCTTTAGGGTCTATCTGAGCTAGAGCAGCAGTTAGTTGCTCTGGACGGCCTCTGACCTCCCTACCAAGCAAACCACCAGCACTTCTAGTTAACAAGTCAGTAATGTTACTACCACCCATCAAAGGCTGACCTGTTGGCCCTACTCTGTTTACTGGATTATTTGTAAACAATCCTCTAAGTTGATCGCCTAATGCCATGTTATTTCTCCTTACTTAAAAAGCCAAGTAACGCATTAGCTACATTACCTGCTGTGCTACCCGCTGAACTAGCACTGGCACCAGCTACATTACCCTGTGCGTTTATCAATGAATTATACAGACCCGCTAGACCTTCCGTCCTAGTTTTTTCTGCACCAAGTCTTTCTGCTAATCCAGACATACCAGCTTCAGCAAACAAACCAGCACCTTCACGTTGACCTGTACCTGCAAGGTCAGCCAAGCTAAGAGCAGGTGTTAATGAGGCAAGTAATTCACGCTCAGGCTGATACCCTAGACCCATAGAAGCACCTATGTTACCTAGCTCTGCTTCTCTTAGACCGCTGGGTAGGAAGGAAGCTGATGACCCTAGACCAAACATACCAGTAGCAGCAGCTAAATCTGCCTCTCTTTGTGCTTGAGCTTGACCAATGGATGCTAGAGAAGCTTGATTCATAGCTTCAGCCCTAGCTTTCTCCATAGCAAACTGTTCAGGGGAACCACCAAACATAGCTGTACGCAATCCTGTACGTCCCTGTGAGGCCAGTTGCTCATTAAGAGCTAACTGTTGACGCTGTTCTTCAGGAAGCTGTGTAGCTCTAATGCGGTTGTAGATGTCTTGCTCTCTACCGGCAGTGCTGCCTTGAGCTTGCGCTAGTAGTCCTTCTATTCCTCCTAGAGCAGTACTTTGGATACCTGATATATCAGGAGTACCCATGCCAAAACCACCTGTTAAACCCCCTGTAATGCCTGATAACCGTCCTCGTAAAGCTTCTTGCTCAGGGGCTAGAGTAGTAGAAAAACCACCAGTAGGGTCTGTGGATACACCACCAAAACCTGTGCTAATACTGAACGGCTTAAATGCTGTATCTGCTTGTGCTCTTTCACCTATACGCAAAGCTTCAGTTTGTGCTTCTTTACCTAAGCCTCGCATCTCATTAAGTGCGTCTATGCCTAAGCCAGTGCCTAATATCTGACCACCAGTGCCACCTAAGAAGCTATTAACACCTCCTAGTAAACTATTAAGAAGTCCTGAACCTGCTGTATTAGCCGTACCCATGCCTAGGTCATTAGATAAACTGCTTCCTAGCATTTCTCTTAATTGTTCGTCTGTAAAACTTGCGTCTGCCATTGTTCTATCTCTCTATACTAATAATGTTGTTACTACTGAAGCTGCACCAGTTACTACTACAGTAATAACAAGCCAAGCAAGGCGATCCCACTTCTGTGCATGGGATGCAGCTAGTTCCTTTAGTTGTCTTAGCTCCGCTGAAGCCTCGCCCCAGCGTTCACCACATTCTTTCTCATGTTGTGCTATGCGTTCTAAAGCCTCCATAGCTAATTCTAGCTGCGTACCTTGCTCTAGCTTCATTATTGTTTAGCCTTACCTATGTTAAGTGCAATAATGTCAAGCCACTTGTATGCTTTAGATACTAAGTTGTCATCTGTCTGCGTTGGTGTCACTGCTGCGATAGCTGACGCTAGAGCCACAAGAGCAGTTGCAATGTTAAATGCGTCTAGTATGTAGTTCATTAGTTGTTCTCCAGTGCTGTTAGTCTTGCTTCAAGTTCTTGTATGGTTGCTACCAGCAGAGGCACAAGTTTGCTTTGGTCTATGCCTTGGTACTCAGGGTTGCCGTCTGCATCTACTGCATCTTTAGTGCCTGAGATTGCCTCTGGTACAACGTCCTGTACCTCATGTGCTAGGAAGCCATCTACAGTAGTATCTGCATCTTCAATAAAGTTAAACCGTGAAGGGTTAAGTTGCTTGAGACGTTCTGTAGCACCTGTGAGTTCTACTACGTTTTCCTTTAGGCGGTAGTCTGAGGAGGTGTTGTAAGCTGTAGATGTGCCAGTAGCGGTAATAGTGCCAATAGTTACATTATTACGCTTAAAACGAATAAAATCTCCATTACTGGTGTCGCGGCCCACAACCATCGTTTCTCCAGTAGAAGCGCGGCTGAAAATAGCACTATCGCCGCCACGGATACTATGACCATTACCTGTAGCACCTGCTGAAGATCTACCCACCAACAGGTTGCCCCCGTTGTCCATTGCGACATTGTTCGTGCCGTCACCCAGCACCCTTAACGCATAAGTGTTGTTAGCGCCTATGTAAAGTTCATCACTAGCACCAGCTTTAATTATTACTGCGTTTGTTCCAGCGTCAACAATTGATAAAGAAGAGTTCGCATCAGTGTTAATTGTGACTGTAGAGTTAAAAGTAGCCGCACCTCCTGAATCTATGCGCATACCTTCTGCGTTGTTAGTCAAGAATGATAAATAACCAGCGCCAGTAGTACCAAGCTGAAACCCACCGGTTGTTGCGGATAGGACGTTGGTAAACTCAGTTCCAGTGAAACTTATTTCATTGGTAGCGTTAGCGTTTGGTAGGGAAAGAGTGCCAGAGAACGTAACATTCTCACTACTATCAATAGTTATAGCAGTAGCATTACCATTGTCTACAATACTTGTAGTCAGTAAACCTCTGCTTACTTTAGTTAAAGCCATGCTTAAACTCCTTGAGCGGCTTGTGCAGCATTGTAAGCTGCAATAGCTTCTGTAGTATGAAAAGTATTACACATAGCCTGAACCTCTGTAGATTCACCAGACCAATCGTCCGTTGGGCCTACTGTGTGACGATGGAATGACCTACTGATCTCTACATCATCTCTGCTGATTACTGTAGCTGTACGGACTTGAATGACTTTCCAGCCTCCCATATCTACTACTTCAATTTTGTCTTGTACTGTTGCTTCTGAAAGTGCCATGTTTATCTCCTGTTGGTATGGACTGTCTGACCCTAGAATCCACTAGGGTTATTCGTTTGTTTCGTATGCAAAATCTATCATAAATCCGCCACTTAAAGCGCCGGTATACGCCAGACTACCAACAGCAAAAACGCCGAAGGTGCTCGTGCTGTAAATGCTCTCCGCGCCGCTAGAGTTATACGCCAAGGCCATTGCTCCATACGCAGTAGATGCAAACGGTAATCCTAAAAGCTTCCAATATGATGAGCCGTCTGCTCCAGTAGAGTTAATGTTGTATAGCCACACTTTAACTATTACTGTTCTACCTATTTTAACGTAAGTAGGAGCTACTCTTGAATCAGTTGCTGCTACAGTTCCATCGTTTCTCATAAGTTGAGGAGTCCATGTGCCTTCCTCATAGTCATCCAACAATTCTGATGTCATACCACCAGCGTTTGCATTTGCGCTGAAGTTCACACCGCCTGAGAGGTAGATGTCTTTGAAGCGGTAGGTTGATGTACCAATGTCATTCCTTGCATCTGCCTCAGTTCCACTACCATTTGTCGGTGAGAGATTTGAACCTGATCCTGTGATGCCTGTGCCAAGACTTCCTGACCGTGGGTCAAGAATGATTGTAGAAACCACTCCTGCGCGGCTTTGGATACTACCTACGGCTGTACCTGCTTTATAAAACTCAAGGATACTACCGTCAGTATCAATACTGTTCAAAGCTAATGTTGAAGCATCACCAGCGTCACTTTGTATCTCCATCTTTGCAGTAGTGAACACTGAAGTACGGTTGACCATCACATTTTCTGAACTATCAATAGTTATAGCAGTGGCATTACCTCCGTCCACAATACTTGGAGTACTTGACAGTTCTATAGGGGTTTTTGTTAAAGCCATAAATTACTCCCCTGCGTCACGTTCTGTTCTGGTCTGATAGTCTTCTCTAGCAGTTACAAGGGCTACAAAGTCTGCTTGGTTGCTAGGTATAGAGTCTGTAAAGCTATCGTCATTCATTAACTTCGTAGTCCACTCCTGTTGCATACGCTTCCAGCAGTTATTCTTCTTGCCTAGCATTGCAGCTTGAAGCCAAGCGTCAATGTCTACTAAATCATTTAGCAAAATTGCTTGTTCTGTATCTGTTAATTCTACTGTTAATGTGATTGTTGCCATCTTTATCTCCTTTAAGATAAGTTATTTCGCGTGGTTGTTTATGCTACTAGGTAGCCTGAAAAAGAACTTACGGCGTTAACGTCCATCTGCGCTGTCCCACTATTTGGTAACTGAAGTTCAAGAGTAGCGGTGTCACCTGCATCCATGTCTGCTAGTACACTCAAAGGAAAGCTCATATAAAAAGCATCTTGGCTAAGAGTATTAGTGCTGAAAATGTAGTAATAAAGTCTATTAGAAGTCCTCAAAGCAAGTTGAACATACTCAGTCGCACTATCTACAGTTAAGCAGTATATAGCTGCGTCAAATTGGTATCTTCCCGTAACTGGTGCAGTAAAAGTATTACTTGCAAAATTACTGCCTTGGTCAAAAACTTCAGTACCAAGAAGTATAGTTGTAGTAGCAGCAATAGGAATGTTTGCTTGAGTTGATGATGGACGGACTAAAAACGCAGGCTGAGAGGGCATAGTCACGTGGCCTGATGAGTTTATTCGCATGCGTTCTGTGCCGCTTGCGTTTTGGAATCTATGTTCATAGCCTTGAAACAAGAAAGTAGCAACGTGTGAGCTATCACTGTCTACAGCTCTAATTTTTGCTTCTGAGGTATTCCCATTATTTGTTGAGCTTCTGAATGAAGCAACAAGATCACTGGCTCCCTTCACATCAAGCGTGGTAACTGGGCTAACACCAATACCCACGTTGCCGCCTGACAAGCGCATACGTTCTGAGCCGCCTGTTGCAAACGCTAAAACATCATCTGAGTGCGTGTAATTTATATAACCACTGTAAGCTCCTGCTCCAGTGCCGTCTCCAAACTGAATGGTATTAGCACCTGACGTACTGCTTAAAAACTGTGCACGGACATTTGTATCTGAAGTGCTGCCTATAGTTAACATCTCTACTGGAGAAGAGTTATTAAGACCCACGCGGTTATTAGTAGCATCTACATACAACGTGTCTGTATCAAAGTAGAAGTTACCACTTGCAATCTTTGCAGGAGTTATAGTCCCATCTACGGGTACATTTATGTCTGTCTGAGTGAACGTCATAACCTCAACAGCCGTACCAGTAGGTGGAGCCGTAGAGAACGTCAAGGTAGTTCCAGAGATACTATAGTTTGACTTGCTTTGATACACACCGTCTATAAATACTTGTGTATTATTTTCATTTACTGGTGCTATAGTCAACGTAAGTGTAGTATCAGAACCATCACCTGTCATACTGTCTATGTTTAGGTTAGACCCAGATACAGCAGCAGCTATAGAATAAATAAGAATCTTTCTTGTGTTAGCAGGGGCAGAACTAAAGGTTAGTGTAGTTGTACCACTGGATGTAGCAATACTGTAAGCATCTTGCTGTTGGAATACACCATCTATAAATACAAGAAGGTTATCCTCAGAGCTTACTACTTGACTTAGGGCGTATGCGGTTGTAGAGCCATTAGCAGTAAAGCTATCAGTAGTAAATGTATTAGTACCACCACCGCCACCAATAGATCCCCAAGCGTCTGTGTAGCCTTCAAACTGCTGTAGGCTGCTATTGTACCTAAAGTAACCAGCAGCACCTGTAGGACGCTGTGCAGTAGTACCTACAGGCATGTGAACAGCATCTGTGGCTGTACCAATGTCTAAGGTTACATCTGGAGAAGCATTAAGAATACCTACACGGTTATTAGTAGAGTCTACCTTTAGCGTGTTAGTATCTACAGTAACATCACCAGTAACTGTAAGAGCACCTAGAGTACCTACACTTGTAATGTTAGTCTGTGCAGCAGTA